>VAPM010094585.1_pt1 | contig 21115 bp, 16 predicted proteins | sample 3395091 | NCBI WGS metagenome assembly VAPM01 (sample SAMN08290445, study PRJNA428436) | hydrothermal vent metagenome | isolation source: Deep-sea hydrothermal vent chimney 3 | place: Pacific Ocean: Juan De Fuca Ridge
ATTTGTTTGCTGTTGGGTAATTTTTGAGAATTATTTGAATTAACCAATAAAAAGAAAACAAGTATCGTAAAAATATCCATAAGCGAGACAAGATTCAGTGATGTTTTATTGCGGAACTTATTGTACCTAGCCATACGACGTTCACTATAAGAGCTTTGCATTAGTTTGCCGCCTTTATGGATGCTGTTTTAATGGTTTGAGTTCGCACAGGGGCATCACCAATTGAAATATTTGGGAAAAGCTCGACTGTTTCAACCGATGGAAACTGTATCACCTCGGCCGATCTAACCCTGTCCATAACGGTAATTAAGGTTTTATATTCAATTTTTTTATCTAATAATAATGTTATGTTTGTTTCATCTGGAAAGCGCCGTTTTATTTCTACTAATATATCGGTAAAGGCTTTCCAGTTTGTGTTTTCTGCGGTACGTGAAAAACGTTTAATCACTCCCAGATTAGCGTCTTGAATATCAAATACATTTTCGCGCACAACCAGTTCCAGTTGGAGTTTAATTTTTTCTTGTGGATTCGCTTTGGCATTCATTGGAGGTAAATTTAATTCAAGCACGGTTAAACGTGAGAACACGGCTGTTATCAATAAAAAGGGGATTAGAATAACCATTAAATTCATAAAAGCAGTAATATCCATTTCCGCTGCTTCTTTTTTAATTTTTTTACTATGTCGTTTCATGTGTTTTCTGCTGCCACTTTATGCTGTCGGACTACTAACATCATCCATTAAGTTCAAACATTTCACCGCTGACATTTCCAACACCTCAACCAATCGGGCTGTTTTATTATTTAAATAAGATGAGGTTAAAATAAGTGGAATTGCTACGATAAGGCCAAAAGCCGTTGTATTCATTGCCACGGAAATACTTGCGGATAATAAATCTGCTTTTGCCGCTGCTTCTGCACCGGCCACGGCAGTAAAGGCTTGTATTAAGCCAATAATTGTTCCCAATAAACCCAGTAAGGTTGCCACATTGGCAAAGGTAGCTAAATAATGTGTTCGCTGCTCTAAATCTGGCATTACTTCCATAATGCCTGCTTCAAAGGCTGACTCGACAAGTTCACGTTTTGATTTGGTTCGTTGACGGGCAAACCCATAATTTAATACGACCGCAAGGGGTGTTTTATTTTTATGCGTAAACTGATGCGCTCGTTGAAAATCGTTTGCTTTAAGCATGGGAGTTAACTGAGACCAGATTTTTTTTGTTTTTCTAAACGTCGTTGACAAGAAAAAATATCGTTCAATAGCAATGGCAAAACCAATCGCTAATACGATTAAAATCGGGTACATAAATGGCCCACCTGTTTGGAAAAATTTAATAACTTCCATATAACACCTCTTTTTTATATATTTGGATACATATTTATTATATTTGGATACGCATTTTAATATTCAACAGCTATCCAGTTTCACTCATCATTCCCGTGTAAGCACACTACTATCGGGAATAAATATAAAATCCGTCATTCCCGCGCATGCGGGAATCTATTTTCAATAAATTTGGTACTTGATAAAGTAATATTCTTTCCTTAAATTAATTCGTGGATTCCCGCCTGCGCGGGAATGACGAATGTGTTTAAAGTCTTTATATACGAGACTCATCAACCAAATTAAAAATGTAAATTATATCACTGCTGTCCCGTTAACTTTAAGCCCCTGCTTTGAATATAGAAAGCCTGGTCATTGCGAGCGATAGCGCGGCAATCTTGCTGGAATATGCCCCATATAAACAAGATTGCCGCGCTGTACCTCGCAATGACCAACCCTACACAGACTCCATATCTAGCAAGGTAGAACATTGTTTTTTATCTTCGTCTTCATTATCTTTAAAAACAACCTGATTTAACTCTTTTTCTAACTGTAATAAAATAATTCTTCGTTGTGATCGGTACTTAGAAAATGTAATTAAATTATTGGCATAGTCATCCGAAAGTGCCGTAATGATTGCAGATGCATTTAAATCACTCATTTTAATTATTAATCTCGCGTAACACTCTAAAACCCGTAAATTTATCGGCTTCTCCAATAGAACTAATTTGCGTATTGAAATTACAACTTTCCATGGGAGAATTGTATGAACCGCCCACAGCGACAAGTTGGCGGCCCTTACCATAAACCCACTCTCTTGCATTACCAATATAATTAACCATGCCCCATGGGTTTGCTAAGCCAACATTACTGGCAAATAAACGCTCACCTTTTTCTATACCTCGCGTTCTTAAATAACAATTACGGTTAGGATCAAGCATCTTGTTACTCGCTGCGGCTGCATATAACCATTCATTTTTTGATGGCAACCGATATTTCTTACCGGTTTTTTTAGTTAACCATTTCAAATAGTTTTTGACTATTTTAAAATTTATATTTGTTGCTGGTAAGTTCGAATTCATCACATCCTTTACATCGCACTGTGATGAAGCCTTGCAAAATTTATTCATTGCATCGTTCGATACTTCATATTTACTGATCGCGAAGTTATTTATACTACCATCGCCAACAATAACGATTAAATCCGGACTTGAACCTGCGATACCTTTTAATTTATCTTTACAAACCGTTCTTTTTCCTCGTGCACCCAAGCCGGCAATTGATATGTTACATGGGTCACGCGGTATAATTCGAATGGCGTTAATAGCCGAATTATTCCTAAATATTCGTAATGCATATTTCTTATACTCATGTGCCTTACTCGGAAAGGGCTTACCTAACTCGGTAATACAGGAAGCCAGCCGTTTAACAATTTTAGGCTTGAGACGACGATATTTTGAAATATTATAGGATTTTAATTTTTTAATCGCCACATCGATATTACGCATATTTAATTTTGACTGGCAACGTAGCTGTTGATTAACGTTATCCAACGCAACATTAAATATTTCTATTCTCTTTTTATTAAACGCCTGTTTTTTTATTTTTGTAGTTTGTTTTTGATATTCCTTTTTCGCTATTCTTTTATTTATTTGTTTGAACTGCTCAATAGCACGTGCTAATAATACTTTTTCATTTTTTAGTTCGGTGACATTAACGGTATAGCGTGCCGCATTATCGATTAATACTTGCGTTACTTTAAAATTACCCGCCACACGGTAATCACGTATGGCTTTTAAATAAAGAGCGTATATTTTATTTGTTGTCGATTTCATCCAGACAAAAAATGACTGACTATCTTCTTTTTCTGTCCAGCCTTTTGTCCACTCTTCAAAATTTACCAGCATTTTATTTAAGGCTATATATTCTTGCCATAGCTGATCTTCCCAGTCTGGTGTAAAAATAGGCTTTCGCATAAGGTTTTCAATTGTTTTTCGATGGAAATTGAGCTGCAATTCAAATTCTACCTTGCTGCGTATTTCAGACTCAGAAAAACCTTGGTTCGGATCCTGGGTGAATTTTGAATATGCAAAAATAGATGCAACACTAAATAAGAGCATAAAAATAGGTATAGCAATATTACGTTTTGATTTTTTTGTTATAAGTTCCAGGAATTCTTCTACAGAAGCAAGTCTATCTTCACGTTTAAAAGATAATGCCTGTTTGATAGCTTTCCATTGGCGTTTAGATATATTAGTAATACGCTGAGGTGTTAAGCCTTGTCGCATGGCTTCATCGGCAGGTAGTTTTTTAAATGGATGAACACCGGCAAATAATTCATAGGCAATGCAACCTAAGGCGTAAATGTCATCACGTGCATCTGGCTGCATCCCCTGCAACATTTCTAAACTGGCATAAGCTGGTGTAAGTGCACCAAGGTTACCGGCATCAAACACAGTGCGATCTTCTACGCCTCCATCGGAACCGGTTACCTTCGCTACGGCTCGTGCAATACCAAAATCAAACACCTTGGTAACGCCAGAATTGGTAACAAAGATATTGCCTGGTTTAAAGTCTGAATGAATAATATTCATGCCGTGCGCATGGACTAAAGCATCACAGATTGACTTTAAAATACCCCAGGCATCGTCACTTGGCAGGCCGGTCGATTTATATTGGCGAATGATACGGTCGAGTGGTCGGCCATCCATAAACTCCATTGTCATAAAGACAACATCGCCATCACGGTCAAAGTCAAAAACATTCACAATGTTAGGGTGCGCGATACGTTGCGACTTGCGAGACTCGCGTTGTAATGAAATAAAGGCTTCCGGGTGAGATTTAAACTCTTCACTTAAAACTTTAATTGCTACATAGGGGTCACGATCTTTCGCTTCTACTTTTAGTAAGTCTTTTGCTTTATACACAACCCCCATTCCGCCTGAGCCAATTACTTTAGCAAGAATAAAGCGTTCTTTTAATACGCCGTGATGTCCAGCAGATTGCTTATCGTATGAATAGGCATGTTCAACTATTTTAGCCTTAGGCTGAGGACTAACTATATTTTTATCTGGTTTACGAAACTGAGTGGCATCGTTTTTAATATTAGGCTTTATACGTGTTTTATTAGGCACAGCAACACGTGTACGAGAGTTATCTATATCAACACTCGATGCGGCTGGTTTTTTTATTCGCGTTTTATTATCTGATTCGTTCATTATATTTATTACTTGCAAGCCCTTTATTGCTGCTATGCTATCTTATTAATTTTAATGAAATCACTTTAAATACCTAAAGCCTCGTCATTGCGAGCGTTAGCGTGACAATATGTCTGGACACTTCATCGCATAAAGAAGATTGCCGCGCTGACGCTCGCAATGACATAGCTTAGTTGCACTTATATACCAACAATAATATTATTGCCTAACATGTAGGCTTACCTGTCTTCCTTGTTATCTGATTCATTCATTCTATTTATTACTTACAAACTCTTTATCACGGCTCTGCTATCTTAATTAACTTTTAAATATTACTTCAAATATCGAAGCCTCGTCATTGCGAGCGTTAGCGCGGCAATCTGGCGAAACACTTCCTCGTATAAAGAAGATTGCACGCTGACGCTCGCAATGACAGAATCTATATGTCGGTAATGGTCAACACCTAACGTCCTAACTTATCCGCTTTGCCTCGCACAACAACAATAGAAACATTGTCTGAGGCATTATTATCTAGTGCTAATTTTAATAAATTATTTGTACTCTCTTCTAATTCATGCTTATTTAAACAGTCGATAATATCCTCACTCGTAACCGTAGTATGTAAACCATCGCTACAAAGTAAATAAGTATCGCCAATTTGTGTGCTAAAAACGTTTAATGAAATAAAAACTTCTTCACCTGCGCCTATCGCACGGGTAATAATATTTGCCTCCGGGTGAGACGCGGCATGTTCACGTTTTAAAAAGCCTTGCTGGATTAATTCTTCAACCTGACTGTGGTCCTGTGATAATTGTTGCAACTCATTATTTCGAAAACGATATAACCGTGAGTCGCCAGCCCACAAACAGGCACCAATTCTACCTTTTATAATAAGACTCACAACCGTACTGCCCATCGTCCTGTTGTCACACATCAGCTCGGCGTATTCTTGTATTTCTTTATTCACTCCAATTAATTTATTTTCAATTTCATCAACAAAATTTGTAAATGATTCTTCATATTCAACTTCAGCCAGAGAATCAACTACCATGGAACTGGCAATATCACCCGCTTCATAGCCACCCATTCCATCGGCCACTGCCCATAAACCAATGTCAGATTTATTTAATATGGAATCTTCATTAATGTCTCTAACACAACCCACATCTGTTTTGCTGAACGTATTCCACTTTATTGCTCGTCGCATTGTAATATCAGTCATAATACTTACTACTAGGCCATATTAATTTGATAGGGTTGCTGCCAGCTCCAGTTGCCATTCATCATTGCTTCGATTCCATTAATATCCGGCAAACCTTGAGAATAAAAGACACTCGGCGGCACATGCTCAGAACCCTGTGTCGACCATGCGCTATAACTTGAAACTGATTTTTGTAAAATAGCATCCAGCATATAACCTGATACCGAAGCAGGAATTTGCTCTTCAAAATCCATTGTGATAACAACAGGACTTGTATTTGCAATGCTCTGTTTTTTTGTATAAATGTTATTATGTTTAATATCTAACGTACTTATTTCAGTTAACAATTCATCTGCTGTTAAATCACCCTCCAGAGCCTGCAAGGCAATAGATTCAATTTCTTCTAGCCAGGCATTATCTGATAGTAAAAATTCAAGTGAACATACGGCATAAGGCACTTTCGTTATAATGGATATCGGAAAGTAGCGGCCAATTTTATCAACGCTGGGTAACATAACCCCCACCCATGAATTATCGTCTATGCAGCCTTCTGAAATCATAAAACGCCAGATAGGGCTTGTTAAATAAAAATCCAGCCACTGTTCTCCTATTTGTTCCTGCGAACCGGCAATATAGTGTTGTAACCATTCGTCCCATACTGTTACAAAATCGGACGGAAGGGTTCGATGGATAAAATCCCCATGTGCAGGTAATTTTCCAAAGAGACCGGTTAAAAATTCAGTTGTCATTAAATTTTTTCCGCAACTCGAAATGAACTCAATAAATTACGACTGAAAGGGTTATTAACACTTTTCGCTTTTATTTGAAACGTAATACTATGCGTTGATTTCGCCCTACGATAGGTATCATCCATATTTTCGTTATTATTATCAGCCACTCTGTAATTTACAAAAAAGGTATTGGACTGTCTTGTTTTCGTTAGCCTGGACTGATCCTGTAACCTGAACCAGGCCCAGTTACCATCAAACACCTTGATATGAAGCTTGTCATTCAAGTCTTCAAAAATTAAGCGTGTGCGAGTATCTTCGTCATCCCCCGACCAGGTGACAGTTTTCCAGAATTTTGGGCCATGGTTATATACAATGCGTTTTTTACCGAACTCAAGTGTAAAACGAGCTGCATCTTTTCCCATTCGAAAAGGTTTTAACTGGAAACGCATTGTTGGTACTTCTGGATTAGTTCTAAAGAATATACGTTTTATTTTTTGTGCTTTACGAACCTGTAAAATTGTTTTGTGAGATAACCCCAGGCTTCTATTATCAACTACCTTATTCGACCAGGCTCTATTGGTATTAACAAACGGTTTGATATACTCGGCAAAAAATGCATCAACCGTTCCCTTTGGCTTGAAGAATTCACTAAAATCATAAATAGCTAATTCATTGATTGATGACTTCGACAAAGGATAACGACCCGCTAAACCTTGTTTGTAAGGGCTATAAACCTGTGTTTTCCATTGCGCATTAACATGCTGATAGGCTGAACCCAATATCACTTTCCATGATTGATCCGCTAAGGTATTTAACCAACGCTTAACAGGCTGCGGTGTATTTTTGGTATATAAACGTAACGCGGTTATTGCATTGCCACCGCCACTTGCAAAGCGTATTTTTGCTATATCAAATGATTTTTTTGCTGAATCAGGCGATAAAGCTAATTCACCCATAAAATCACGTAATTGTTGAATTTTTTGTACCACCGCATTAACCGGTGGTGCTTGCTTTGAAGACTCACGTAGAAGCGCGTTTAATTCTTTAAAACGTTTATCGACTCGGTTACCGGATATTCTTTTAGTTAACACTGCCGTCTTTGTTTTCTTATCGCCAAGCTTGTCGTCAACCAGGTTTGATAATAAAGGCGTTGTAAGCTGTGTATTTTGTTTAATAACTTGCAGTATTGATATTAACGGCGAATAAACCGGGTCGGTGAAACTTGTTAACACATCACTTGCCTGTTTTAAATTAGTAAACTCCGACACATCTAACGCGGCAAGTACGCCAGACCAATATTCTGCATAATCAGCCAAATAATGTTGCTTAACTTTTTTACTTATCTCATCCAGATCATCTTTAATAAAGTCTACACGGGCGTTCTTATTATCCGATAAAATCCAACGCTCATTGACAATATTGGCAATAACCGGTGAGTCGACGCTAAAGTCGATGCTGCGATAACCTTCTCGCGTGTACAAAAATGGAATAAGTAATTGTTTCTTAGTATTACTCACTTTATAACTTGAACGCACCGACATACCAAACTGGTTCAGTAGGTCAACTTTGCCAGCATACTTTGAGTTCGACTTTATTCGACTGTATATTCGCTTAGATACAGGTACGCGTAATAATATTGCTCGTGTTTGCGCAATTAAGGCCTTATTTAAAGGTGCTTGTTTAATTTCTAAAGACAATAAATAACGCAAATGCTGTTCTAAATCTCTGCGTGCAGTTGCCTCACCTTTTAAGCGTTTTTTCCAGTTAGCTTTAAACCAGTCGATAACACGATTTTTATCTAAATTCTCAATTTTACTAAACATCATATAGGTACGGAAGGTACCGTATAAATCGCCGCCGCGATGACCTTGTTTAATATAAAGCTCTAATTCATTAATTAAGCGAGGTAAGAGCAAGGTTCTCAGTTGTGTTTCGTAGGCCTTGTCTGCCGCCACATCCACATTACTATCGTATAGACCTAAACTTGATAGCCATGGGTGTTCCTCCTGGTCATACACAACACTGGCTTTTGCCAAAACATTTAAGGCCGGCAGTACTCGACGTAAGTCCTGATTCCATGAATTTAAATTTTTACTCTGGGCATTAAATTCTGCAACATAGTCACTTACATCTGACATAAACATTTCATGCCGCGTAATACTACCCAACCAGATAGAAACCAGCGTGATGCCAATGATTGCAACACTGGCATAGCTAACAGTCTGCACCCAACGGAACATGGTTTCGTAACGACGATTGGAGCCGACCAGTTCAGACTCGGGAAATATAATTTCACGAAACAAACGCCCTAAAAAATAACTCTTACCCTGTTGGGACGTAGACTGGGCAACATCGCGTGCAAAACCAAAATTTGATGACACGGATGTCATTAAGCGATCTATTGAGGTACCGTCCTGCGTACCACTGGTTAAATACACGCCGCGTAAATAAGGCTGAAAATGGTAACGGTTTTTAACAAAGGTTTGGTTGATAAAGCTATCAATAATAATTTTTAAATTTTCCATTTGTTGTGGAAAACCTTGTATTGCAGCACGACGATTAACATCTGTTTCCTGTTGTACACGCCATAAAACACGGTCGTAAAGTCTGGAAATTAAAAGGCTGAATTCGTCACTTAAAAAGTCGAAGTTTGGCTGGTCTGATGCATTTGGCGCATTGGGTAAAGTTACCCCCCAAACTTGTTCACGTTCTTCTTTACCTAAATCTTCAAAAAACTCAGAGAAACCGGAAACCATATCGGTTTTTGTAAACATTAAATAAATAGGAAAACGTATTTCCAGTTTATTCATTAGCTCATCTATTCGTGCGCGTATCGTTTTTGCATGTTGAATTCGCTCTTCTTCGGTTTGATGCAATAAGTCGTACAAGCTAATTGCAACAATGGCACCATTAATAGGCCGGCGGCGTCGATTTCGTTTTAATAAATTCAGGAAACCTTCCCATGCGCCACTATCAACAACACGATGACTATCCTGAGTGGTGTAACGACCGGCGGTGTCAATTAATACCGCTTCATTAGTAAACCACCAATCGCAATTACGCGTTCCACCAACACCTTGCAAAGCAGCCTTGCCAAATTGATCGGATAAAGGAAAGTCTAAACTGGAATTAATTAATGCGGTTGTTTTACCTGAACCCGGTGGGCCGATAATGATATACCAGGGTAACTCATAGAGTGCTTTTTTACGGCCACGGCCTGAAAATTTTAATCTTTTTAATGTTGATAGCGCCTCGGTAAAGCGTTTTTCAATTTGCATTACTTCTTGTGCAGATTGCTCTGAGGCAGGATTTGCATCGTGCTTTATTTCCTGTAGTTCAGTTACAAATTCATTATTGTTTTTTCTGTTTGTATTTTGTTTGAATAAATTCCTAATACCCCAGACTAAAACAATAAATAAAATAAAAAATAATCTTGCAACCTCACTTGCAAGTGGAGCAATGTTATTTTCTCCAAATTTAAAAGCCGGACCGATAAACCAGATAATAACGGACAGTGCAATCAAGCCGAAAATTGATATTACAATTGTATTTTTAAAAAAATTAACTATTCTTTTCATTTTTAATTCCGCGACGCTGCCCTTTTATTCACAAACACTATTACTATCCGTCTTAAAGATCATACCCACAAAATATTCATCATGGCTAAAAAAACCGTCATGCCCGCGCAGGTGGGTATCCAGTAAATTATAAAGCGACACACACAATATATATTCATAGATTCCCGTCTGCGCGGGAATGACGTTCCAACCTGATAGCTATATGCACATAATTAAATGCCATTCCGTTTATTATTACAACATTAAAAAGATACAATAAAAAATATCATCAGTAGACTTTTACTTTTATAGTTTTAGTAACATCAATTATTTTTTCCAGCTTAGACACAACCGGCACCGACGAATCGTAAAGCCAGTAACGAAACCCTGAATAGCTTGTAAATAAAATCGCGCCTACAACACTTGCCACAACCCACAAAGGAATATACTGCACCATGGTGTTTTTAATTCGCCCAAGCCCCTGCCAGGTTTGTGATAAGGCACGTTCATATTCACCACGATGGTTGCGAATGATACTAAACAGCTCACCCCTGATACGCTCGATACTTTGTTTGCCGTTTGGGCTTAGGCGATACTTACCTTCGTAGCCAAGGCTTAAAATAAGATAAAACAATTCCAGAATATCTAAATTATTAGAGGGTGATTGCCGCAGACGATCCAGGATAATATAAAATTTTTCACCGCCCGATGTTTCGTTATGAAAAATACTCAGCAATGAACGTTGATGCCAGGCGCTTTCACAACCCCAAGGGGTATTTAAAACCGCTTCATCAAGAATGGTGCAAAGAATATAACGCGCAGAAAGAACAATTTCTGATGTAATAGCCATTTCTTTCGAGCGTATTTCAAAAGACTTTATTTCATCAACCAAACGTTGATGCAATCCACCAACATCAGAATGACTAACCGACTGTTTGGTCTTTTCAAAGACCGCTATTAAGGTGGACGCAGCATTCACCAGCGGGTTTAAACCCTGTGTTGTGTGAAAATAAGAAGCTCCAGCATCAAGTGAATACTGGCTGGCATTTTTATTTTCTGCGGTTGAATACAGCTGGCTGCCTGAACCCGCTTGATCATCGACACCCGGTTTTACTGTATGCTGCCGTGTTCGGCCACCCGGCGTCGGTTTAACGACGGTGCGATCGTTACTGACCGAGGCCTGTCTAAAAACGGTTCTGTCTGCTGTGCCTGATTTAAAATCTTTCGACGACATAAACGACTCCTTGACTGATTACTGCTGCTATTTACTGCCTGATAGCCCAAAATTCCATTTCCAGACCGGGGAAATCACCCCCGACGTGCAACGCAATCCCGCCCGATTTTTTTAACTCTTTCCAGAGGGGGCTTTGCCGGTCTAACTCAAAGTAGGTATAGCCAGAATGAAACGGTATTTGTCGGGGTGCAACCGGCAAGGCTTTAATAGGAATGCCCGGCATACCCGCATTAACAAGCTGACGAATACTTTCAACCGATGCAATTTTTAACTGTGCCGCTAGCACAGTCTGTAAACTAGCATTTGTAGAATGGGCTCTTGCCGCGAGTACGAACATTGCACTCCCGATAAGTGTGCGGTCTGAAATTTGCGCCACCCGAATACCGTATTTCTTTTCGATCAAACTCAGTGAAACTGCCGTTTGCTCGTAGACCATACTTAAGCCTCCACGTAAGGCGTCCATAACAGGTAAAAACGTGGCCTGTAATTGGTCATGCAAATAAGCAGGTAATAATGGCGGCCTTTTCTGACTAGCCACAAAGGTTGATAACTCACCCACCATTTGCAATAGGTCTTTATATAAATCGATGGGATGAAGCCCCTGCATTTGCGATAGATGCAAACATAAAGGTTCGATTCGGTTAATAAGTTGCAACATCATATAATCGGCAACTTCAGCTGTGCCACCCCGGTTAACGTCGGCAAGACGACCAGCAATCGCCTCAGCACGATGATGTAGCAAACCAACAAGCTCGCTTAAAAAGCCATCAAGTTTTAAGGACACCCGGCAATCAAGGCAAGTAGGAATATATTGCTCATCAAGAATAACCTGCTTGTCTTCTCTTGACTCGGATATTTTAAAAACGCCAATACAGGCATAACCACTTCGATCATCAGATTCGAGTAATAGCCTGATCCGAAGCTTGCCGACATCAAGCGACATATTGTCGCCACTCTCGGTCGATACATCACGAATGCTATGCTCATAAGAATAGTAACGTGCAAGCCCCTGATTGCCCGATTCGGAAGTAACATCCATTGCACCAGGCCGCTTTACCGGAATACCAAAATAAACAATTTCATTATGGATATTTTCAGGAATATCTCGAACCGGTGGCGGCTCGTCAATATCGGGAAAACTAAAAGGCGTACCATCCGGGAAAACACCCTGGGAACGTTTAACAGCTAGTTTGCCCAGCTTTAGTAGTTGCGTATCGAGTTCAAATTCCTGCAATCCCCAACCATAGGCACCAAATGCTGAACATTTACTTTCAACATAGCGTTCAAGATAACGCTCTTGTTGCTGAAAATGCTGCGGGCTTAAAAACATACCCTCATACCATAAAATTTTACTTTCAAGAGACATACGATTTTACCAGTGTTTTCATTATAATTTTTTTAATTTATTTTAAATTTAGTCATCTAGCAATGTTAAGGTATTGCCACTAAGTTGAATGTCGATAGATGTTGCGACAACATTATTCGCCACTATTGGTGTAATAACTTTGTATTTAGCTGATTTATAATTTAAAAATTCCGCATAAATTGCGATATATTTTGTATCTTTATTTAAAACAAATTTCTCCCCTCTGCTTTTACCTGGCAGCAGTCGTTTTAATTCCTGTCGGGCAATAAAATCTGCACCCAGAACTTCCTTGTCGCGTTCATACAAACCAATAAAGTCAGCGCGATTAAACATTTTTTTATCTTTTAATTCATACAAACGTACAAACAGCGGAGACGGCTTATTTTTATCATCGGGGTTAATGTCAGCATCGACTTTAAGCGTGAGTGTTAAGTCGGTATCAAAACCCAGCTTAGTTCCGACCCATTCATTAACTGACGAACAGGCATTTAAAACCAGGCCAACTATCATTAAAAAAATAAATCTATATTGTTTTTTATACATTAGCAGCCAACCTTTTTCGATTTTCTTGCGACAAGCAGTTTTTGTAATTGATCTTCGTATGCCAGGACGAATTCGTCACCAAATAAATATTGAAATGAATTATCAATGTCGTCAGTAAGATCATTGAAATAATGAATAAATTGATTCCAGTTTTGTGATTTTTTAAGCAATGGCAAGAATTTAAGATAACTTTGGTTTTGTTTATCAAACCTGTTTTCAAGTTTGGCAGGGTCAAAGCGTTCAACAGCACCTTTGAAAGCAGCTCGAATACCCGCCAGAATAGCAATTTGATGTTCTGCAATACCTTGAAAACTATCCGCAATTGCTTCTATTGGTTTTTTGTATGAACCACCTGATTTTAGAAACATATTTTCAAGCGCATCATTCACGTTAGCAGAAAATTTTAATGGGTTATTTTCAACGGGTTGAATCGTCGTAATATTCATACGAAATTCATTTTTGATACTGCTACGGGATGTTAACACCTGCATCATCCCCTTTACCGTTTGCCTTACCATTTCGCCTACAACCTTATTAATAGACATAATTTCTTGCGTCGATAAGTTTTCTACCGATAAACCCATTGCAGTAATCATGCTGGTATCGACCGAGCTGGTATTAGAATGTTTTCCGGTTTTTTGATAGGCGTTATATTGTTTTTTAATATTTTTTAATTCTTCCTGCAATCGGCTGTTTTTAATTTTTAATGATTGCAGCGCCATTATTTGTTTCTGTAAACTTGCGTTTTGCGCGCGTAATGTCTGAATCGTATTGGCATCGACCATTGTATTATTATTAACCGCAACCGTTGCAGTTTCAAGCAAAGCGACATCATCATCGTCGTTTAAACACCAGTCTTCAGGTATAACACTTTCATCAACATGAGACTTAGGCCAAATAACTGACTGGCCAAGCACACCCGCCCCATCTGAGTGAGTACTTTGTGAATGGACAACATTATTTTCTATTGCACTAAATGAGTCTGACGAAAACACCGCATTGTTATTTTGCTTGTTCTCAAGAACGGAAAGTGGGTCGACTATTTCGACTGCAGAATTAAGTAAGGGTTCGATAGATGACGATGATGAAATTTCTCCCGTTGCAAAGGGATCATTTGAAATAAAATCATTTTCCGGGAAATTATTATCGGCATATTGTTCTGCTTGAAATAGAGAATCTGTTTCAAGCTGCGCATTGGCTGCATTTAATAATTGTATCTTAAACTTATAATCACTTAATTCAATTTCATCGCCATCTTGCAACTCAACCTTACTACCTTTACCCATAGGTTCACGTGAACCATTCAGAAAGGTGCCGTTTGTACTTGTATCTGTTAATACATAATGACCATTTTCAAACGTCACTTCACTGTGGCTGGATGACAAAAAACAATCAGGATCACTTAAAACCCAATAATTATCTGCTGCCCGACCAATCGTACCGCCCTGTTCACCAAATGTTTTCGATGATTCAGAAACCGTGCAATTGTCCGGAAATTCAATAATACTGATGAGTAGTGACATTTAAAATTCCATTTACAGCCAAACTTGAGGTTAAATATAATGATTAATATTTATTATTTTTATAAACTTACTTTAATTGAGAACTAAAGTAACTTTTGAACAGACGATTATACGCTTTTAATGACTTTCGTAACCAGTCCGATGTTGCAGTGATTGAAACTATTATATGTAATTGCGAATTATTACTCACTTCAAGATTTATCTGCTTTACATAGTTGTCCAAATAACATATAAAAGTCAAATACTGGGTTTGCGTTTTACAAATATAAAACAATATTAATACCTATAAGCTTGCCTTTTGGTTATAAAGCAATCAAATGTTATGCAACAACCCGACAGTTTACTTTAAAATTATAATTTAGATTGTTTTTAAACAGCTACTTAAATACTCGTTAAAATCTTTTTCGAATGGATGTGAATAGATGACTTCAACTACCTGCATAAATATCAGCCAATTACTTGAACCCATCTCCGATGAGAATCCAGTCGGTTGTGATTTACGCAATGACCAGACAGCTGATTCTATTTATCAAAAAATTAAACAGGCTCGAATGTCTGCGCGTGCGGCTGAGCGTAGCAATATGTATGATCCAAGCAACACTGAAGCAATTGATCACTGGCGCAACATAAGTGCACTCGCCCCGGAAATTATAAGCAAGCACAGTAAGGATTTGGAAATTTCAAGTTGGTATATTGAAGCCGTTGTACGACTATACGGTTTTAATGGCCTTAGAGACTGCTTTAAACTAACCCGCGAACTTATTGAAAATTACTGGGATTCTATCTATCCTCTTCCAGACGAAGACGGCATGCTTATTCGGCTTGCACCATTAGCCGGACTAAATGGTGAAGGAGCCGAAGGCGTTTTGATGGCACCAATACGCAATATTCCAATCACCGAAGGCGACCATCCAGGACCTTTTAATCTTTGGCACTATCAACAGGCTCTCGATGTACAAAAAATAGCCGACCCCGATACCCGCGCAGAAAATATTGCCCGAATAGGTTTCTCGATTGATGATATTGAAACTGCCGTTAGCCTTTCCAGTGAGTCATTTTTCGGCGCCCTACGTGACGACATCGAAAACTGTATTGCAGAATATAAACAAATTAGTCAACGACTGGACGAATTATGCGAATCACACGAATCGCCACCAACCAGTAATATGATTGCGGTGCTGGAACAATGTTTAGGCGCAGTTAATCATCTTGGCCGAAACAAATTCCCGATTAAAGCGATTGAGACTGAAAATACCGATAATAACGATAAAGACTCAAGCACAATAAATGAGCAGAAGAGCTTTGCCGAAGTCAATTCACGCGAAGCAGCGTTTCTACAATTACATGTTATATCTGAGTTTTTCAAAAAAACCGAACCCCACTCACCTATTTCCTACATTTTAGCTAAAGCGGTTAAATGGGGAAACATGCCTCTTAATGAACTTATTGGCGAATTAATACCGGATAGTTCATCACGAGAATTCTATTCATCCTTAACGGGTGTAAAAATAACTGACGACACATAATAGCAAGATAACCCAAAAAAGTAAGGAAGAATCATGGCTGATAGTATCCACGACAAACTAAAAAGAGTTCGCAAACCTCGCGTTCATATTACCTACGATGTTGAAACAAATGGTGCCGTTGAAGAAAAAGAAATACCTTTTGTAATGGGCGTAATGGGTGATTACTCAGGCGACAATACAGAAAATAAAAAATCACTCAAAGACAGAAAGTTTTCTCAAATTGATCGCGATAACTTTAATGATGTGATGGCAAATGTTGAACCCGGTGTAAAAATGAAAGTTGAAAATACTCTCGAAAAAGATGGTAGCGAATTTTCACTCGATTTAACGTTTAAAAACATGGAAGACTTTGAGCCACATAAAATTGTAAACGAAGTTAAACCATTAAAAGATTTGATGGATACACGAAATAAACTGCGTGACTTATTAACAAAAGCTGACCGTTCAGAAAAGCTTGAAAGTATTCTCGAAGAAATATTAAGTAATTCAGATGCGCTTTCCTCTTTTTCCGACGAGCTAGGCGTAAACAGCGACGACGATAAAGGTGCTAAATAATGGCTAAGAAAGAACAGATTTTAGATGATGACTCTGATGTTTTAGACGTTAGTCTGCTGGAACAGGCAATCGATGCAACCAAACAAACATCCAAAGACGCGACCGAAGATTTATTAAAAACACTGACCGCCGAAGCGATGAAAGGCACGCTAAAGTGGAATAAAAATCTTTCCGTTACCATTAATGCTGCAATTTCTGCCATTGATGAAGCTTTGTCAACGCAAATGTCGCTCATACTACAAAATGAAAAGTTTCAAAAACTGGAAGGTTCCTGGCGTGGTTTACGTCATCTTGTGATGAATAGTGAAACTAGCTCTCAATTGAAAATTAGGGTCTTAAATATTAGTCAGAAAGAACTCACCAAAGACTTATCAACCGCAACCGAGTTTGACCAAAGCACTGTTTTTAAGAAAATATATGAAAGTGAATTTGGCATTGCCGGCGGTGAACCCTATGCGGCTTTAGTCGGCGACTATGAGTTTTCATCTCACCCTGACGATATCGAGTTGCTCGCTAACATGTCAAATATCGCTGCTGCTGGCTTCTGTCCATTTATAGCCGCAGCCGGTCCGTCCATGTTTGGCTTTGACAGCTATACGGAGTTGTCTAAACCAAGAGACCTAGAAAAAATATTTGAGTCAGCCGAATACATCGCATGGCGCAGTTTCCGTGACAGTGAAGACGCACGTTTTGTTACATTAACCATGCCTCGCGTATTAGCACGGCTACCCTATGGCGCAGCAACAAAACCTGTAGAAGTTTTTAACTTTGAAGAAGCACAGGTCACCAGCGAAGGCAAACATCTTGAAAGTAAGCATAGTGAATATTGCTGGATGAATGCCGCTTACACAATGGGAACAACCATTGCCAGGTCATTTGCTGAAAATGGCTGGTGTACCAGCATACGCGGTGCAGAAGGTGGCGGCAAAGTCGAAGGCCTACCCTCGCATGTCTTTATAAGTGACGATGGTGACATGGATCAAAAATGCCCTACTGAAATAGGCATCACCGACCGACGTGAAGCAGAACTCAGTAAATTAGGATTTTTGCCATTATGTCATTATAAAAATACCGATTATGCCGTATTTTTTGGCGCACAAACCACACAAAAACCAAAAGTCTATGACGACCCGGATGCAACATCAAATGCTGCAATATCGTCACGCTTACCGTATGTGATGGCAACCTCACGTATTGCCCACTTCCTTAAAGTGATGGCACGCGACAAAGTCGGTTCGTTTATGGAAGCGGCCGATGCTGAAGAATGGTTAAATCGATGGATTGGTAATTATGTTAACGCCAGCCCAGGTGCTAGCCCGGTAATGAAAGCACAATTCCCTTTTGCTGAAGCTAAGGTTGAAGTAAAAGAAATACCCGGCCAACCAGGTGTTTATAATGCAGTTGCATGGATGCGCCCGTGGTTGCAAATGGAAGAGCTAACCGCTTCACTTCGGCTGGTGGCTAAAATTCCAAAAGCCGGATAAAAAACTAAGCCCAATAAAAATAAAACAGGGGGCTAAGACTTTTAGCCCCCAGCATTTTAGAATGGACTGCAAGTGTGTCTACAACTCTTACTCACAAACCAAAAATAAACAATAAAGACAGCAGGAGTGTTCTTGAATCACTCATCGAAAATGATTCTTATATTACCAATCTGGAACAATTTCTAGCTGAAAAAGATACCGTTAAGGCATTGTGTTACTGGCTTGCAGAACACAGCGAACAGCAAAATATTCGAACCCCTAACGACATTTTTTGCGCGATTAATTTATCAATTGCTAATCTTGACCATTTAATCAATCAACAGCTAAACAAAATAATACATCAACCAAGGTTTCAGGAAATTGAAGCATCCTGGCGTGGCTTATGGTTGTTAACAACCCAGGCGGGTGATACAAAAAATGTAAAAATAAGAATACTCGATGCTAGCTGGCTGGATGTGTGTAAAGATATTAATCGTGCACTTGAATTTGATCAAAGCACTTTGTTTCAAAAAATATATAACGATGAATACGGCATCGCCGGTGGCGAACCTTTCGGCGTGCTTATCGGTGACTACGAGATAAGCCATCGCACGACAGCGAACCATTCCTATGATGAGCTAATGGCACTTGAAGGCATGGCAGCCATTGCCGCCGCTGCCTTTGCACCTTTTATAGCCGCTGCTTCGGCAAGTTTGTTTGGCCTGGATGATTTTTCGGGGCTGGGCTTACCCTTGAATCTAGAAAATATTTTCCGTCAAAAAGAATATATTCGCTGGAATCAATTAAGAGACCATGACGATACACGTTTTGTTGGTTTAACAGCACCAAAGATGCTTGCACGAAAACCCTATATGACCGAATACGGAAATTACAAAGGCATCTTCTTTAAAGAAACAACTGAAAATGATGATAACAAAAATAATTTATGGATGAACGCATCCTACGGTTTTGCAGCCATGTTAATTCGAGAATTTATCAATATCGGCTGGTTTGGACATATTCGAGGCGTTATCCGAAACCAGGTCGGTGGTGGTTTATTAACGAATCTGCCTGTCGACTATTATCAAACTGACAATAAAGATATATACAATAAGCCCGTCACCAATGTCATTATTACCGATAAATTAGAAAAAGAAATGAGCGACCTTGGAATCATCCCCCTATGCCAGTGCTACGATAGCCCGTTTGCCGCTTTTTATAATAATCAATCACTCCATCGACCAAAACTACATAGCAATAAAGAAGCCACTGAAAATGCAAAACTTTCAGTTATGTTACAACATATTCTTTGCGGCTCACGTATTGCACATTATATTAAAATTATATTCAGAGATAAAATTGGTTCATTTATATCAGCGCAAAGTGTTGAAGAATATATTCAAACCTGGCTGCATAAATACACAACCGGTCGTGAAGACCTCGAATGGGATGCACAGGCACGTTATCCATTGCGAGAAGCCTTTGTAAAAGTGAAAGAACACCCTGCAAAACCGGGGCAATTCTTATGCGTTATCCATATAAAACCACATTATCAGTTAGACCATATGGTGTCTGAACTTGAACTCGCAACCGAACTATTAAAAGCAGGTTAATGCACGATGCTGGCCATTGATAAAAAGAAAATGCTGCGTGCATCAATACTCGACCGCTTAATCGATAATGATCCACAATCAACAATGGATATCGAGGCTAATAATTATCATCAACTTAAAAATTTACGTGATAGCGTCAGACGAGATCTACAAAATTTACTAAACACACGCTACAAGATTACCGAACCTGTTGACGAGCACCCACAAAGCATGACGTCAATCCTTAATTATGGCTTACCCGACCTGGCAACCATCAATATGTCGGACATTGAAAAAAGAAAACAGTTTATCGATTACTTTGAATCAATACTTCGAGAATATGAGCCACGCTTTAAATCTATTAAAATCACTTATCTTGAAAATACTGACAAACTCGACCGCACTCTGCATTTTAGGATTGATACCACGTTGTATGCCGACCCCTACCCCGAGATAATCATTTTTGATTCAGTACTTGATCCCGTTACACGCTCAATCAATGTTAGAGAGGTCAGAAATGTCTGACGAATTACTCCCCTACTTTGAAAAAGAACTTGCCTTTATTAGACAAATGGGAACAAAGTTTTCTAAAGAGCAACCCAAGATAGCCAGTCGGCTTGGGGTTAACTCAGACACCATTGAAGATCCGCATGTATCTCGCTTAATCGAAAGTTTTGCCTATCTGAACGCAAGAATTCAGCATAAGCTTGATGATGACTTGCCTGAAATAAGCGATTCCTTTTTAAATATTTTATTTCCACATTATCAACGTCCGATACCATCAATGAGTATTGTTAGATTCAGCCCGGACGAGGAACAACTCGATGCTGCATATACTGTCCCTAAAAGTACCGTACTCGAAACAGATTTATTTAAAGGTGAGCGTTGTCATTTTACAACTATATACCCAACTGAGTTAATACCAGTCAATGTAACGGATGCAAGCATTTTAGGTCGCCCCTTTATTACACCCGGTTCAGAATCCTGCAAAGGTGCAGAATGCGTTTTAAAAATAAGCTTATCCAGCTTTTCTAAGGATATAATTTTTTCTGAGCTTAATCTGAATAAAATACGCTTTCACTTAAAAGGACAAACACAACATATTCATCCACTCTATGAATTATTACTGAATAACTGTATCAATGTTGTGGTTACAGATTCGGAAGACGATGTTGCACCCGTGTATCTCGGCAAGGATTGTATCAAAGCCGTCGGCTTTAACGAGGAAGATGGTATTTTACCTTACCCTGATGCTTCGTTTACCGGTTACCGATTATTAACTGAATATTTTGTTTTTCCGGAAAAA
>VAPM010394503.1_pt1 | contig 21106 bp, 28 predicted proteins | sample 3395091 | NCBI WGS metagenome assembly VAPM01 (sample SAMN08290445, study PRJNA428436) | hydrothermal vent metagenome | isolation source: Deep-sea hydrothermal vent chimney 3 | place: Pacific Ocean: Juan De Fuca Ridge
ACGACTTCTGAAAATACTCGACTGATCACAAACGAACCCAATGTATCAACAATTGTGACGGTTTCCGCGAAAGTTTTTTGCACTTGTTTTGATATAGTATCGACTATATTCACGACTTCTGAAAATACTTTGAAAAGAGTCGCTTGACTCACAAACGTATCGACGATTGTGATTGTTTCCGAAAATGATCTCGTTATACGTTTTATTATGGTGTCAACAAGCTGAATCGCCTCTGTGAGAGTCTTTTGAGTCGATTTTGATACATTGTCCGCGATAGTCACTATTTCATCAAATGACATGAATATTTGCTTGAAAACAGTATCTAAAATCGTGACTACTTCTGAAAATGATTTTGAAACCATTTTTGCGATAGTATCCGCGATCGGTACAGATTCAGTAAAGGATCTGAACAAAGTCGCAGCAGATGAAAATACATCACTGATCACAATAGTTTCTGAAAGAGTTCTTTGAAATATAGAAAGAAACGTATCAACAATTGTGATTATTTCATTGAATATACGAGATATTTTGTTCGATATAGAATCCGTAACGGTTATTGTCTCTGAAATAGCGCGAGAGATAAGACTATTCATTGTGTCGATTACGGAAATTGATTCAATAAGATTTCTCGTAAATGTACCGACTGATGAAATCACATCAGATATTGTGACTGTTTCGTTTGCGGTTTTACCGAAACCGAACGAGCCGATTGTATCAACTAATGCAATTGTATTTGAAAATATCTTTTGTGTTTGTTTGAATACAGTATCCACTAACGTGATCACTTCTGAAAGAACTTTTTGTGTCTGTTTTGATATTGTGTCTGTCAATGCAATCACTTCTGAAAGAACTTTTGTGATCGGTGGCTCAACCATTGTAAATGTTCCACTTGATGTAAATGTGTGAATAGTATTACCTCCTGATGTAGTTATTGTTCCTCCTGTCGAACCAGTTCCTACTCCATCACTTCCATCTGTTGCGTAAGCAATGATAACAACTCCTTTTCCTCCATCTCCCCCATCACTCGTATTTTCACCGCCACCACCGCCACCACCACCAAGATTATCTGTACCATTTTGTGCATCAGTAGTTCCATCTGGACTTTTACTATCTCCACCACCTCCAGTACCTCCTGCATTTATTCCCGCACCAGAACCGTGAGGACTTCCACCACCTCCACCTGCGTATGTTACAGAAGAACCAGAAATTGAGTTAGCTGTACCATTACCTCCTACTCCACCGTCTGCATTTGTAGCATCTGCACCTGCAGATGTGGCACCTCCACCACCTGCACCAGAAATAGCATTTGATACATTATTACCACCTGCACTACCTTGTGAACCTGTACCACCAGATGTAGTAAAACTGGTTTTATATTGACCTGCACCACCTCCACAACCTCCGTTTAGATTAGAACCACCTGTTACTCCATAACTTCCACCACCACCGCCACCGTTTCCTGTAATTGTATCAAAACTTGAACTACCTCCTGCTGCACCATTTCCACCATCCGCAACAGCACCAATACCACCTGCACCGACTGTGATTGTATATGCTTGTGCTGTAACAGTGAAAGAAGTATTAGATTGATAACCACCTGCACCACCACCACCACCGTTTCCGATACCGCCAACAGCACTCATTCCACCACCTGCGCCACCACCTATTACTAATGTATTTACTGTTGCCATATTATTACATTCTAACCACAACCCCCAAAATAGGGGCTGTATCAGAACACAATCCTAGTCAACGTCAAAGTTCCAAGTGATCTCAAGTGAGTCACCACTCACAACATTGATTGCTGTGAAAACCTGACGAGCAAGAAGTGTACCTGTTGATGCGGCGTTCAATACACCTGACTCCGTGATTGCAAACGTTCCTGTTAAACTGAAAGTATTAACAAGTGTTGCGGTGTCATTTGTGACATCAGTCGTTGTTCTTGAAGCTGTTGCGTTCGCTCGTTCACCACCGTTTGTGGTGATTTCTGAACCGAGAGTTGTATCGCCTGCGGCGGCGGCAACTGCACCAATACCTAATGCGATATAAGTGAATGCAGCTTCTGAACCTGCACCGTTGATTCTTGATGCGACACCTGCCGAACCTGCTGAAACAACAAGATTTGATACAAGACGAGATTCACCCCATGATCCAAGAAGAAAAGGAATCTTTTTGAAATATGGTGAAACAATTTCTTTTTTTAGAAGAAATCTGAAAAGTGCATTCTCTTGAAACATCGGCTTGATGTTCCCTTCTGAATCACGAAGAACATATTTCACGTTTTCCGTCATTCTGAATCGCCCTTTTGCGTTTATATTATTCATATTGAATATATAATTAGATTGATAAACTACTTGTCGTCATCGTTTTCGTTCGACGTTTCAGATTCAATAAGCTCATCTCGAACTTGAAGAATATTTTCATCTTCTTTGTCGAGTTCACGTTGAACAATAGCTTGTTTCAATTCGAGCATATACGTTTCAACATGTTTTTCAACATCTGCTTTGATTTCATCTGACGTTGTAGTCGGACTGAAACCAATATGTCGAGTTTCAACAACTTCTTTTTCTTTGTTCAAAATGTTAAAAGACACTTTGATGAAGTTATTGTTTGTCGACTGATGACGAACTTTTTGAACGTCTGTGATTTTTGATGTATAAGTCATATTTATTGAAGATACGCGTCTACTGCGTATGTGAATGCGACTGCGTTCGTTTCTGTTGTTATACCTCTGTACCTGATCTTATCACCGAAACCGATCTGCAATGCAGCACTTTCGGCTTGATTTGATGTAAACAATACGGAGTTCGATCCAACAATCGGATTTGCTTTGAAAGACATTATGTATTTTTTAGCACCACCGTTTCCAAGGACTTGCGTGAAACGTCCGATATTGATCCAAGTCGTACCACCGTCAAACGAAGTATCTACATACACATCAAGAGTATCTGTCGCATCAGTTGCCGCAACAGTTACATTAAGAATCACGACCATTTCTGAATACTTTGTATTCAACTTGACCGCAGTTCCAGTTTCTGTTGTTGCAGTTGCAATTTCCGCTGATGCTCTTAATTGTACAATTTTCGTAATAGACATATATTTTTGTTTATACTCGGATCAATGTTCGAATCGACTCATTCGAACGATCCGACTTTCTAAAGATTAGATGAAGGACTTTCTTCTTTTTTGCCACTTCCTAAAATCTTATTTAGGAAACCACCTTCTTTTTGTTCAACCTTTTCGATTGAACCGACTGCGAATCCGTTCGCTTCATCTTCTGTCAACTCTAGTTCTGCATCAACTTCATGCACAGTTCCTCTAGGATATTCAAGTCCTCGAAGAACTTTGTACTTTGATTTTACTTCTGAATCAGTTGTTGAATCTTCTTGAGAAGAATCATTTTCATCAGAAGATCCACCGTTTCCCTCATCACTGTCAACTGACGGTTCACCAGAATCTTGAGCTTCACCCCCGACTTTTAGATCGCGAGACTTGTCTTTTGATTCTTGTGATTCTTGACCTTTGTCTTTTCGAGCTTTCGCTTTTTCTTCCGGTGATTGTATAAGGTCCTCACCTTCTGAAACTTCATCTTCGATTTTTTCAGTAGAAATTGCGCCAGAACTCAAAAGAGATTCTGCTTGTTTTTCTGAAAGATCCAGTATTTCATCACCCTTTGCATATTTGACATCATCATGTTTGATGTTGCCTGTTGCGTAATAAGTTTTACTCATGACCGTGATTAGTTACTGATAAAGTATTCGACATACAGGTTCAATTTTCCTGCTGTCAACGCTACCACTGCGACTGTCGCGGTAAGTTCTCGTTCTGCTGTCATCTTGACCTTTGTTGCAGCATACAACGCTATAACTTCAAGCGCTGTGTCATGTGCAGCATCTGCCCCAAGATTAGGATTGTTGACAAGTGTTCCATGAACACCTGCATCCCAAACATTTGATGCATCTGCAACTGTAATTGCTGCAACCAAGTCATCTGCGGATTGAACATGGAGTGCGATTGTTGCGAGATCTGCGACACCGTCTGCGAATGTAGTAACTACATCGTACCAAGCATCTATGATCACCGCGTTATCTGGAATATAAACTCCGAGACCGTGTGCTGCGATAGTTCGTTCCGAAGTATTTGCTGACGGATCGAATGTTGCAACGGCCATTTCTTTAACCTGATTTCCGTTATAGACCGTTCGTTCTGTTGAGTGTCGCTTAACGCGATACTGAACTCCCGAACGTGGAATACTGTCTCTTAAAACTTCGCTCATGATGTTATGCGCCTACACCCCGACTTTTGCCGAGGTATTTATGCGCTGATTAAATGTTAAGCTACTGCGGTTTTGATCAAGTATCCTGCCCCTGCTGAAACAAGTTGCTGATCATAGTACATGTTCCCGACACGAACGTATGTTCCGTTTCGATCTTCTTCATCAGTTCCACGCAAACGTTTTGTCTGCATTTTCTTCCATGTATAAGTAAGACCGAGAGTAATCATCTTCGATGCGATTCGAGGATTCACAAATGCAAGAATTGCATCTTTACCCCATAGATATGCAGTTGTTTCTGTTTGACCCTCTTTAGAGTTTACATAATACGCTGCACCGATCAGAACTTTATCAACTCCGATTAGAGATGCTAAAAGATCTGTTGTGATCACACCTTTTTGAGAGTATTTTACTCGTTCCAAGAATGAAGGGTGATGCTTTAGTTTATCCCACACTTGTTTTCCTATAATGAACACGTTTGGATTCAAACCAATTGCTGAATGAACTGATTGCATTCCTGTTTCGATGTCATCGAAGGGATCACTGTTTGTGTAGTCACTCCATTGTGAAGTTCCTGACAAAGTAGTGTTGCTCGTCATCACAGTTGTGCTTCGAACAATTGCTTGTAAAGTATTCTCTCTATCGATGCGAAGCATGTCTGCGACATTCTCTGTTGCATCAACGAAAGGACTTGTTGGAGTTACTGCGTTGTCGACATCTTCATCTGCAACGAATTGCTTCAATGCGTGATCTTCACAGAAATATGTTGTTCCTGTTGAGATGTTCAACGTTACTTCATTTGAAGGTGATGCAGTCGCTCGTATTGTGGTGTTTAGACGGAATCGTCCACGATCATACACAAAGTGTTTCGCTGACTGTTTCTTTACAGTAAACTCCGGAAAGACCATGTCTGCAATAAGGTTATCGTTAGAATACGCGATTGCGACATTTGTCAACATCGGATCTACACCTAAATATTGATTAGTCATATTGAATGAATGTTAAAGGTTGTTAAATGATCTATGCAATGTATAGATGCTGAATAGAAAGTTGAACTTCGGCTATATCTTGATCAACTCCTGCTTCTATTGCCCGACCAATTGTGATGTTTCCATCAGTTGTTGTTGCGATAGCTTCGCCATCTGATGCGGTTGTAAGCCAGTCGCCGATTGCAACTGTTCCACCGAGCTTAACTTTTGAAGTTCCAAGGAAACGATATGTTGCCCCTTGACCTGACTCCGGCTTGTTTTGTAGAACTCCGACAATGAAATCTGTTGCTGCTTCTGCGAGCTCGATGTCACCGCTTGAATCCATTTGAACGATAAAGAATTGCTTTGCAGAAAGATCTTCTGATGTAATCTTTGTTCGTTCAAAACCTCGTAATGATTGACTCATATTTTTAGAGATTAAAGATTGTTAAATAAATACTACGCTACTTCAAGAGATTCGTTGTACTCCTTTTCAAGAGTAGGATTCTCTGTGAATACTTGCTTCAATGCTTCACTGTATTTCAGTTTTCCTTCTGATGCTTCGATCTTTTTCTGTACTGCTGTTTCAACTTGTTTTGCGACATCACCTGATGCTGCACCACCGTCACCCAATTCTGTGAACACTTGTTCCGCTTTAGGCATATTTTTCAATATGTCTGTGAATGCATCTCGTTTCTTTGAAGAAAGTGAAAGCATGAACTTTACAACGGCTTTTGACTGCTTAGGCAGAATGTGACCTGCTGTATTTGTCTCACTGAAAACCATTCCATTAACAGTTTCAGTGATCTTCATTTTCTGTATTTCTTGAAATGCTTTGTGACCTGCATCTGCTTTACTCGTCAATGCTTTGATAGCACCTTCTGACATAAAGCGACCTTTCTTTCCTTTTTTACCTTTTTTGTCTGATGCTTCTTTCTTTCCGTCTTCTTCATCGTCGTCATCAGAACCTTCATCATCATCATCTTCATCATCATTCTTGTCGTCGTCGTCATTGTCGTCATCGTCGTCGTTATCGTCGCCGTCAACGTCTTTGTCGTCGTCGTTTGAATCACCAGATTCATCTTCAAGCACCTCCTTGTGAGATTCTTTCTGATCTTCTGTCAATTCATCTGAATGATCGCGAATGAATGCTTTTTCCTCATCGTTGAGTTCTGAAACATCTTTCGCTAAAAGTTCTTTTAGATTCATATGTAGTTCGTTAAATTGATTTATAATACTTGACTCGCTGAATGCAACCACTGGTTCAAGTTCCTTAAAATAAGGACTGTTAGTGAGCGCACCACCGACTAAAACATTTTTGTAACGTTTACGAGTCTGTGGATCTTCGTATTCTTCATAGAACTCCGGTGAGAAATACTTGAATGCTTTTTCTTTAAGCATTTTTCTTCCTTCATCCGTCCATTCTACTACTGCAAAAAGTCCGTTCACTCCACGATCGATCAGTTCTATGAACCATCCGATTGCAGGGAGTTCACCTCCACTCATACCATTATCATGGCCTGCAGTGATAGGTAAGTCTCGACGAATCTTTGCTTTGAAGTTCCTGATAAACTCCTTCACGTCATCTGATGTGATCTCCATCTCTCCATAGTAGGGATGATCCCACTTGCCGACTGGAACAATGTGCATTGTATCCGATAGACTGGATTCATTTGAATCACTTTCGTCCGTGAAAAGACGAATTGGAAACGCAATCCGCTTTTTATCTTCATGCGTTTGTTTGTCTGTAGCTTTTCGCTTCATACATTTCTAGTATACATAAAAACAAAAAATAACGCCAGAGCGTTATTATATTGTGGAAAACTATTTTGTGGACCTGTGGGGAATCGAACCCCAGTCTTTCATATATCTTCAATAATCGTCTACGTTGCCTAGTTCAAGTTAAGTTAGCGCTCACTCAAACAAAATGGAAATACCAATTCACTATCGTCACTTTTATATAACAACTTCTCAATCGGTAAGCGACAAACCCTTGTGAAGCCGTCCATTAAGCAGGTATCAGTGACCTTTGAAGATCATCAATTGTTGCGAAAAATGGAGATACAATTGCTTTGTTTGCATTTGTGTGGTGATCCTGTTTTAACTCTTTTGATCAAAGAGTGCAACGCAGATTATAAAAGAACATTATGAAATCGAAGCCGTGTCAAGCCCATATAACTGACCGCACCCATTACGATGTCATGTACCAGTCATCAGTCTAGTGCGGACTTTGAACCGCAAGGCACAGAATGTTGTATACACACCCTGACTTCCTACGGTTTCATTATACCATTTTTGGCAAGTGGTGCAGTACGATCATTCAGATCATGTGTACATCTATTTAAAAACGAAACACGACTTTTTTTGATAAACGAATGAAACATGTGTTTCAGATCCCTACCATGACGAACTTGCATTGATTTTTTCATACTACTTTGATTTTTCTTGTTTCTTTTTACGTTTCGCACGTTTCTCAACTTCTTTTCGTGCATCACTATCTTGTTTTGTTTTTGGTTTCTTTGGTTGAATCAAGTCATTCACTGCATCACCGAATCGATCACGAATTGTTTTCGGTATTCCGCCGATCGGTGGCAATTCTTCTTCTTCGAGAAGAATCTCAACCCATATTCCACGACATCCACTGTGAAAGATTGTGTTCTTTGCGAATGGATCATCTTTTTCAATGATACGGCCGTCAATCGATAAACAATAGTTACATGTCTTTGAATCAAGTATTTCAGAACGTTGCAGCGCATATATATCATCTTGATTTTCTTCGAATACAGTGTTTCGGCCGTGATTGATATATCCCGACATTATGATTTGTGAAGTGTTTCGAGTGAGATCAACAATTTTCTTTGCGACTGCCGCATCTGCGACACTCAATGCTGAAATTGTGCTTTCACCTTTATTCAATGCTTCAACCATTTTTGTTTTCGAATCGTTTGTGATGTCTGATAGGTGCATGTCTGCGATAGCATCTGATTGAACATCAATCAAGTCAAGAATTGCTTTTGAGTTCTTTGGCGCAGTGACACCCATTTCATTCGCAGCTTTTATTTTTCCATACTCATAAGATTCTTTCATCGAATCATTGATAATCTTCGAGTATGACTTCTGAACTTTCATTGCTGCATCTTTGATTGCTTGTTTGTCACCTTTCTGAACAGCTTTTGTGAGTCTGTTCATGTACTTCTTACGTTCGACACTCAATAACTTTCGTGTGTCTTTGTTGAACGATTCTTCGAGTTGATCCATTTTTTGCTCGAGTGCTTTGAAGTCAACCTTTTCTTCTGCGAATGTTAGTTTTCGAAAAGACTTGAAATCGTTTTCATTCTCTGCGAATGAATACTTTTTGATTGACTTCATTTCTTTCAATGCTTCTGTTTTGATCATCGAAAACAATACGGAATGATCGTTTGATTTCATCTGACTGATTCGTGCAACGTTTCGGTTCAGTATCGCGTATTGAAGTGCAGGTTCAACATTCTCGATTGAATGTTTAAGAGATGCGCTTATTTCTTCTCTTGTTGGATATACTTTTTTTTTAATTGACTTTTTCTTATCTGACATTCCGAGTTCATCGATGATTTCTTCATTTTCATCTTCTTCATCAGTTGTGTCCTCAATAAGTTCATCATCACTTTGATCACGTTCCGGAAGATCCAATATTTCACGGAAGTATTTCTCATCCGCTTCACCTGCTTTGATTCCGCCTGATTTCGTAAGTGATGAATATGCATCTGAAAGTTTTTTCACATCAACTCGTGAAATACCTGCGAACTTTAATTGTGGATATGTATCAACGTTGTCGAAGTTCATGTCAACGAGTTGCGGTATAGCGAACGTATTGAATACATCTGCGATACCACCTGCAACCGCTTCAAGTGATTGCAAAAATAGACCTGATTGATCTTCTGAAAGGGCTCTTGAACCAGAGTTCGTTGCACCAAGCTCAAGAAATGTTGCAAGTACACCTTTGACAATTTCACGGTTATGATGTCCGATTGAATCTTTTGGATCTCGCAATGTTTTCGCCATCATGTCTTTGAAACCGATTTCATAGTCATGCGGTTCAACGATGAATGCTTGTTGATGCGCTCGCAAGTTCTTCAAAATAGTTTCTGCCTTTGCACGATCCGCTTCGGTGTAGTTTTCTGGCATCTTTGCATACGGAATACCAAGACCTTGACGTTCGAATGCAATCGCATCGATTTTATAAAAATTGTTCTTGATATACCAGTGTTTATATGCGGCGCGTAAGATTGAAGTACCCCACCAGTTCTCACCTTCCATTTCATTGACGAATACACAAAGTTTCGACATAGGAATGTCGACAAGTTTTCCACTTTGTTTTAATTGTTGAATACCAAGATCACCGTTTTCAAGTTCCCACTTCTGAATTGATTTCGGAAGTCGTGGCGCAAACTTTTTCCAAACAATACGATCAACACCGTCTATAGTTCTTATCGTGAAAACTTTTTCAAAAGCCATGACACCAAACGGAAGTGAAAGCAACGCTTGACGAAGAAGATCATCCCATGTCATTGTCATGTATTCAAACAATGCTGATTCAACAAACTCTGCAATGTCTTTATCTTTTTGATCATCTGTTGCAGATTGAACAAACCATTTCGCACGTCTGATCGGAAGTGAAGTCGCGAGCACAACTGATTTCACAGTTCCGTCTGATTTTCTCATTTCATCATAGACATTGATTCCGCGAATGTCTTGAAGTTTAGAATTGTATTCTTCTGTTATAACTCCATGTAAGATTTCAGTTCCGGAGTCACCGATTTCAAGAGTCTTTTTTTGAACATCATCAGAAGAACTGAATATGTTTTGACCGTTGATTTCAAAGCCGAATATTTTCATATATATATTGTACTATCTTTTAATTAAAAACGCTCGTCGATTAGTCCACCTGTGATTGTTTTTGATCCACCCTCTTTTTGTTTCTCTTTGTCGGTGTTAGATTTCGGAAGCATTGAAGCAACTTTTCCCATTGGCCAGTGTTGAAGCGCACACATCGTTGCATCTGGAACGTGATCATCTTTCTTCATCGGCTTATCAGTACCTTCTTGATAACGATACCTCTTGTGTTGCCAGATCGCTTCTTTGTCTGATTTCGGTATAAGTATTTTATTTCTTTGAAAGTGCGTTCTGTAGTTTCCGACCATTGCAACTTTCTCTTTCGAGAAAACAACTTCAATGACTGTACATTTATGTTCTGAATGTCGAAACTCTTTCGTTAGTGCGGCTTGAAGTTGATCGTTCTCAAACTTTCCTGCACTGTCGGCGTATATAAAACGAATCATGTGCTTTTTTACTTGCACGATTGCATCTTCTATGATAACAGACAACGGTGTCTGTGTGTAGTTGTGGTTGTGGATTTGTACCTTCACGTCATCGACATGTTTCATAAGTGAAACCCACGATGTCATCGAACTGAATCCCCAGTCAAGACCTGCAATCACAACTGCATTCTTTTTGTACGGATATTTTCTTAAGTTCTCGATGATTGCTGCATCAACATCTTCGGGATCGTTGATCATACCTGATGCAGACGGCCGTGATCCCATGTACTCAACATCAAACCAGTCGATTGAGTTCTTTTCACGAAATGCTTGAATAACGTTATCGATATGAACCCACCCTTCAACATCACCAGTTCTTCCTTTCGCACGTTTCTTGAGATCTGCGAAGTCCGGTATTTCACGATTCAAACGTTTGTCATCCCATATACTCGAATCAAACGGTTTCATTACATCGAATATATCCCACGAATAACGTACATATCCGAGTTCGTTTGCATGATCCCACACCTCTTGAAAGTATCCGAATATCTTGTGAAACGTTGATGTCATCACTACGAGCGGAAACTCTGATGTGTTGATCATCGGCAACGCTGAAAGAATCAAGTCATCCTTAGTTTCACACGCTTCATCAATGAAAAGATTATCGGGGTGAGGTCCACGAATCTGTTTCGGTGATGCAGCAACCGCTTTGAAGTAACCGCCAAGATCAGAAACACTGTTTTGCATCAGTGGCGCTTTCGGTAAACCGTTGATAATTGAGTCATGTGAATAAATATGACCTGCGAAATAGTTGTATACACCTTTCGCTTGTTCAAGTGATCCTCCCATATCAACAATTTTTCTGTTCTGAAAATACCATTTAGCGAATCCGATCGCACCGAGTAGTTTTGATTTTCCACCACCACGCGGACCCTTGATGATGAATCGAGTCGCTTTGTTTCCTTTCATGTCTTGTTCAAGCCATATCAATGCGAATATATCAGCAATCTTCTTCGGAAAACGTATCGAATCGTCAGTCAACTTCAAAAAAGTGATCGGCTTTGCGCCATATCTTTCTCTGATTTGAGTCGAACTCGTGAGACTTATTTCCTTGAACTTACGAATTGCCTCGAGCTGATTCCGCTTTTGTGATGATGTCGGTGATGATTGCATAAAACTTTTCACGTTCTTCTTTTGGTAATGGTGCTATCAATGCACGAATATCGTCCATATCAAACTTTTCTTTCGATGTTTCGATGACTTGTTTCTTATCCCACCCCTCAAAATAAGCAAGATACATTTCAACGTCATACGACATTCCGTATTTCACACATCTTCGATACAGTGCTGCAAGAACATTCCCTGTCTTGTCTTTTCCCCAGTCACTACGTCTCGCACCGACCGCTGAAAGAAAATCTTCACGTTTCTTCCAGTTAGTGAGCGTATCTTGATGAACACCGAACTTTATTGCAAACGCTTTCAATGTAGGTTCGCTTTCATATTTTCGAAGTTTTTCAATGAATGGAATATCAAGAAAGTCACATTTGTCGGGATCTGGTAAAGAGTAAAACTCGACAAACTTATGATATACCTCGCTTTTGTATAGTTCAGTTGTGTTTTCTGATTTTGTTGGAAGTATTTTTTCACCCCCCACCTCATCCAAAATCTGATTTTCAGAACGATTTTTGTTCTCATTCTTTTTCATTATGGCTCTATAATACTATACATAACACTTCTTGTCTTGCAAAAAACAAAATCGGACTGCACAACTAAAATCTGAAAAGTCGGAAAATGAATCCGAAAACTAAAAACTTGAAATGACATCGATATATATACCCCTGTCCTCGTATAATGAATTACGCGCTGTATATACACGTCAACACAAAAGGCATCAACACCACGTCGACACCTCTCGTCACTACCCTCTGATCGCCTTCATCGCTTCCGCTTTAGTCACTATGTTCTCATACATGTCACCCGATAAATATGATGCTAATAGTAACAATCTTTGATTCATTTTGTTTCTGTCTTTTATAGTTCTTTTAATAAACTTGTACTGTGCTCTGTATGCTTCGAGCTCTTGTTCGTATCTGAACTGTGGATCGTCATAGTATCGTCGCCACCACGTCTCAACGCCGATTGTGGCCTGTTGCTCGATATGTACTGATTCATGCACTACAACGTCGTCTGAGAGCTTGTAACCGCAATATACGGTGTCACCATACGTCACCACAGTCGGACCCCACTCAACACTGTATCGTTTTACGAGTTCATCCCAATTCGGCGGTTTCTGTGTTGATAACTTCATAAAATTATTTCTGCTTTGTTTCGGCCATACACTTTGTCATACATTGTGGATCATCATTGTCTGTGCATTTTGCATAACATCGAGCACTATCTTTTCTATATTTTCGTTCTTTTCGCATTTTTTCTTCACATTCCTTGCATCTGGTACGCAATAGTTCTTCACATGATGTGCATCTCAAACCGTTTGCGAGCTCACGTCTTGTGTACTCGACTTCTGTTGCAGCTTTCCGCATCATGTTTTTAACAAGTAAGATGTCCGCCTTGTCTTTGTGAAGATAACCTGCTCTGACAACACATTTCACTTCAACTTTGTTCACCATATATACACCATACGGCGAACCCTTGACACCTTCCTTCGCGAAATCAACAAGTGCTTCGGTGACTACGAATGAAAACTGATTCGGACGATAATGTTTCCAATATATTTTTTGCCCTTCTGCATTCTCCATATACGCGTTATGTTTCGGATATTTTGCATGTGGCCGTATTTTCGGTTCTTCATCGATTCGTTGTTGTTTCTCGACAATATACTGAATCGATTTCAATTCGCCCATGAGATCAGTCTTTGTGACTTTGACTTCGAACTCGTGTGTGTATCCAGTTTTTCTTAACGCGAATACATCTGCGACACCGGACACACCCTTTCCGCCGTATTCAGTCACAGCGCCTTCGTACTGCAATCGATACATGACGTGTGACAATATATCTGCTTTGAGTTCTTGTGATTTCATTGTTCTTTACTCATGTTTTTACAATTCATTTAATAATTGTCGATTGTTTGGTTTCGGTTCGTAAGATCTCGACTTGTCTTTATACAAACCATTCACGATCTGATCAAACTTCTCTTTACTGCACGAAAACGAACATTTGTTTGATGTGCATTTGTGAATCTGTATCACTTGATCTTCTTCAAGAAATGCATTGCAAAGAGCGCATTTGTTGTTTTTCAATCGTGACCACAAAAGTTTCTTATTCGTTGTCATAATCGATTTCTATATTGTGCTTTTCCATTAAACGTGCAATCGGATGCGAAGCCCACTGACCACGCCCACGATCAACAAAATCGACTAATATCGATCTGAATGCACCGATCTCGAAGATCCAATTGTCATCTTCACCTTTTCCGTAAAATCGCGAATAGTTTCCGCTTTTTTTCGGCAATCCACATATTATCAACATGTATATTTTTAATAAAATTGTTTTCATGATTTTATACTTTAGTTAGATCTTTTACTGAAACATAACAACTAAACATTCCTTTTATTTTTCTCATCACTTCTGTTGCTGTCTTTGCTTTAACAACAATTATTTCTGTTTGTATATTAACCACTCCACCTCCACCTCCACCTCGATCTCCGTCATCAGTGACCTTAGACATACCGTTATATATTTCTACTTTTGCAATAAACTCTTTCATATTGTTATATTTATTATTTTATAATATGCTTAATAGCAAGATCGACTTCTCATTCAATCTCGCTATAAACATACTATCGTACGAATTGACCCCAATACTGAAACATAGGGAAGAATTGCAATCTTCCATTTTCAATCAGTTGTCGTGCAGTCTCTATCATGTTGTTACGATAGAAATCTGTTTTCGTTATGTCTGAACATCCATGAAAGAATGTGCAAACTTCTGAAAGTCCTGCTTCGTTTGTAATTGTGTCACCTATTCCAACGGTTACCGTTTGTTCTTGAGTCAATCCCCAAGGTTGAGTAATCTTGTAAGGGTTACCATTGCTATGTGATAAAGTTCCATCCGAAGCAAGTGCTGTACCTGCTACAAAAAACAATGCTAGTCCTAAAATAATACTTTTTTTCATATATTTGTATATTTTAATGTCTTATAAATCGACTCTAGTTTATACTCATCTCGGAGACAATTTTCAATAAAGATCTTCACTAAATAATCTACTATCAACTGTATTCTTTTTGACTTGACCTGCATTCAGTGCGATCTTGTACGCTTCATCTCGATCAACGTACTTGTTTTCACTCGTGATGAAACCTTGATCTAAACTCACACACTTTTCTGACATTTCTTTTCGTGTCATCGTATAAGACAATTCATCGTTCATTGCTCTTATAGCATCTGCGTGTCTGTTACCTCGCCACACTTTCTTTTTGTATTTCACCGCAGCGCAGATCACAAGTTTCTTTTTAGTCATGATTCAATATATTTTCTTTAATGTTCAACGCGATAGCTTTCATCATGTTCGGCATCACCGAGTTTCCTATCCGCGCCCACTGTTCTTCAAACTTTCCGATGAACTGAAAGTCATCAGGAAATGATGATAATCGTTTCAATTCTTCAATCGATAACGTTCGCGGTTCTTTCCAGTGAAGATGAGCTCCGAATCGTTTATTTCCAACGGACACAGTTTTCGGTACTGTCGGACATGGCTTATATGGTGACACTTTCACGAGATTGAATGCGTGTCCTTTACCTTGCGGATGCACTGTTTCGCCATTTTTACCGATCTGCATTCTAGTCCACAGATCGTATGTGAACCAGTTTTTGTCCAATACAGTGAATGTCTTTGATACAACTCCTTCAAGAGCTTTTTCTGTTGATATAAGATTCAGACTCGCTTTCGGGAAACTAGGTTCAATCTTCAAGTCTTTTCTGACTCCAATGAAGATCAAACGTTGTCGTGACTGCGCCACATTGTAGTATTTTGCATTCATCGACTTGACCTTTACATTATAATCGAGCGATTTCAAGTCCTTTAGAATCTCGTTGAACCGTCCTTTCATGTGGCCACGAATCATACCAGTGACGTTTTCCATGACAAACACTTTCGGTGAAAGTCCGTCAACCATTCTCACAAAGTCTTTGAATAAGTCGTTTCTGCTATCATCGATTTTGCGTTTTCCACTTATTGAGAATCCTTGACATGGCGGTGATCCGTCAAAGACATCGAGTTCACCTTTTTTCAATTTCGTGACTTCAAGGACTTGTTCGACTGTGACGTCTTTTATATTTTCGTGCAAAACCTCAACTTCTGGAAAGTTCAACCTAAATGTTTCAACTGCATTCGGATCGAAATCGATCGCAAGCAATTCTTCGAATCCGGCCAGTTTATAGCCGAGTGAAGAACCACCACATCCTGCAAAAGCTGAAATCACTGTCGGTTTTTTAGTCATTGAACTGGAACTTACACTTCGGACATTCATGATCGAACTCCATTTCACCGATCTCTTTTTCTTTTGCGCTTGTTTCTGTATGTTCTAATGCATATCGTTCACCGATTGCATCGAGTGAAGTTGAATATCCTGTATCGATGCGATAATCTCTCAATTCACCAAGATCATCGAATGGTGCAATCAATTCGCCGAGTGCATCTTCATCGTAACGACCTGCACGATCATTGTCTGAAAGTGCATATTCAAGACGAGTTTTGTCGTCTGGTGCATCTACAATCGAAACCCATATCGCGATTTTTTCGAGATCATTTTTTTGTTCTTTGTGGATCTCTCGAAGTGCTTTCAGTCTCATGTTTCCACCGAGCACAATCGCATTTTCACCGTCCATTGTGACGATCAACGGCTTGTATTCACCAAGTGATACCAATTGATTTTTCAGTCGTTGCAATTCATCTTCATCGATGACACGCGGATTCTTATCCCAACCGATCAATTTGTTCAACGATATTCGTGTTTTTTGATCTTTTTCACTCATGTTGTTATTTTGTTTCTTCTGTGTCGTCGTCTTTCTTTTCTCCACTTAACGGAGATTCAATCGCAGGTGCGACAAGAGATTCATCACTCCAAGATTCTGCAAGTGCATCTTCACTTTTTTCAACTTCTGTGAGCATAGTTTCAAGAGTCTTGACATGAAACTTTGATTCAATCGCAGCAGGAAGTCTTTTTTCACATATCGCTGTTATTGACAATTCTTTGTCTTGACCTGTTTGCGGATTCGTACCGACAACAATCATTGCCTTAGGATGCTTTTCTCTACGCGCCACAGCTTCATGAAATGACATCACTCGTTCAATATGCTTGTTTCGCCAGTAGTTCAATTGTTGAACAATTATTTCTTTATAAGTAAGTACACCGTGTGAATTGAAGTCAAACACTTCATTTCCTTTTCTTGTTTCTTCGATATTTCCTTTTGTTTCTGTCATGATACTATTTTTTAGTTGTTATTTTTTAATGTTTTTTTCGCACGTCCACGATATTTTTTAGACATCGGATATGCAATCATTCCTACTTCTCGATCTGCACTATCTTCTAACGGTTCATGTCGTTTTCCTTTCACATGAAAACGATATTGTTTCGTTTTCTTGATCTTTGTTTTATATCCAACGTGTTCAATTTTAGGACTTCCGTTTGCTTTGAATCGTTGAACATTCTTTATGACTTCAACGAACTTTCCGTTTCTGTATTCTCTACCGACTAAAACGTTTTTTTCTTCAACCGATCGATATTTTTCGATACGTTCTTCTTCTTTTTTAGTCGGAACGTTCCTATTTATATACAATCGTTTTCTGAAATCTTTTCTTTGAGCTCTTTTCTTTGCGAGTTTTTTATGTCGCAATCTCATGTTTTTCATTTTCTGTTTTTTGGTTATTATTCAACATCGATACTGACTTCCAATTCGACCCCTGTGATTATTACTGGATCATCTTTTCCAGACATCACAATTTCTTTGTTTTCCGACGCTTTTTTCAATGCTTCTTCCATATCTACAGCAATAACATTCATTTCTGTTTTATCTTCGTTTTCGTTCTTAGTGTGTCGGAACTTTACTTTATATAGATTTTTTACTATTTTTGACATTTTGTTCAATTAGTTATTTATAAATATATCACCACGTCGACCTTTGCCTGTTTATTATCCGAAAGCCGTGATGCAAATGATCCGTCAAGATATTTGTCATCACCGAATATTGAATCCGCTATCGCTCCGAATATATTTTCAGGATCACCGTGTGCGTGGTTCTTCCACTGAATCGCGATTTCCATTCTACCCTTGCGATCTCTTGTTGTATTAAGTGGCTTTTTTGTTAGTGCAGCATTACGCATGAACTCTCTGTATTCTGGATGATCTTTCACTGCCTTGAAAAACGTTGCGAGAACATACTCTTTGTATCTCACATATTTCTGTGCTTTCGGCGTCCAGTGTTGTTTTCCTGTCATCTTCAATTTCGGCAATGCATTGTCATGATTCCCTCGATCGTTTCCGACTATTGTGAAAGTGATGTGTTCGCTATGCTGCAACATGTTCAGTTTTTTTATTTAACGACATCTTTTTTGATAATTGTTCAATCATTTCAGACATCGATCGTTCTGGAATATGCGAACGTTTTACTTCAAACAATGTCGAACTATTTATTGATGCTGAAAATGAATCGAGATCTTTCCAAAAGTTCGGATCGTTTTTCATTGTGTTTTGAAGTCCATTGAATATCCCTGCTGAAAAGAATGTCGCCATTGACGGAGTGAACTTTTTGAATTGTGGTGAAGCCAAGAAATACAACATCAATTGTTCGAGTTGATCTTCTGACAATATGGCCATTTCAAGAACTCGTTTTAAGTGTGCAGTATCTCGTGGATTCCATACTGGAGTAATCTTTCTTGTTTTCTGTGTGGTTTCGTGAAAGAACTTGATCATTCTATGATGTGATGATTGAGTTTTTTTCGGTGCTGTCGGTGCTTCAACATCATCAAAATGAAGAAGTGAATACAAGTTGCTCGTTCCGTCGCGACGATCGATCTGAATCAATTTACACGCTTCAAGTATTTTCAATGATCGAATGACTGTACTTTTACCAATATGAAGTTTCGTTGCTAGTGTCAACAATGACGGCCATGACTTTTGATCAAGATTTCCTGCATACGATGCAAGTCCAGAATATACTTTGAAATCTGATGCTGAAATATAAGGACTGAACAAAACAGTTTTATGTGTCCATAACCAGTCGCCTGATCTCAAGTCTCTTATTTCAATTTTAGGGTTGTTAGTGCTCATGACCTTTTTTAACATTATATCAAGCAAGTAGAGAGTAGTCATCACCTGTTATCAACAATTTTGTGTATAACCTGTGGAAACTAGAATAATGATCCCGCATGAACATCGAAATCAAACCATTCTGATGAATCATATTCTTCAACTGTTTGTCGATGATCTTCCACTGGATTCCTACCTTTTTTGATAATCTGTTGAACATATTTTGTGTGACTTTTCAATGCTTCATCGAGTGTGACCGTCTCTTCAAAACGTTCTTCAATTCGTTTTCGCCACACTTTGACCATTTTCGGAACTGGTTCACCTTTCAACGCTTCAAAACCTCGCTTTGTGATAACCCACACTCCCGACACTCGTTTTCCTTCTTTGTTTTTTAATTGTGTGATCAAACCAAGTTTTGCAGACTGTGTTGTTCTACACTTAACTGAATGCGATGTCGGCAATTCTGGAACACGAACTTGATTCGCAATTGTGAATGAAATATCTTTTCTTGTTTTTTCGCGGACTTGTTTTGCCATTTCAAGAAGTAACAATGCATCCCAACAATCGAGAACATATATATATTCTTTCATCGATGCTTCACAATTCGGACATTTCGCTTTGTCTTTCAGTTCCGGAAATACTTGAACAAGATGTGCTTTCAGATAATCAATATCGTCGATCATTTGAGGATTCTTCTTGATCAAGCCGACAATGACTTTCACAAACGAACCGATTTTTCCTTGATGATAATCAACTTTTTGACTCATGACACATAATGACTTGAAAGGTACTTTCTCAATGTAGGTCTCAACCACCACGGACCCCCTTCAATAGTTGTCTTTTCTTTTGTAATGATCAAAGTATCTCTGTTACTCAATTTCACTCGATGTTCTTCGTTATTGCATTTATCTTTTACGATAACAGTCGCAGAAAAGATTTTTACTTCCTTTGTATTTTCTTTGATCATGTTGATCACTTCTGAATCGTCACCACCTGTGTGATAAAACATCAGAATCGCTTTCAACATCGGTGTACTCAATTCAAGTAATTGATGAAACCACGTCGGACGTGCAACGTATCGCAATTCGTCAATGACTTCTACACGTCCAAGATCTGCTATATTTTCAATTTGTCGCATGATTTTATTCTTTATCATCGAAGTGACCGTATCGTTCAAGTGCGCCTTCATACGCGAGAATCATTTCCTTGATCTGATTCAATTCGATGTCTTTTAACTTCAACTTCCATAACAACGTTGACTTTGTAAACTCCGAAAGTTTTTCTGCTGTGATTTTGCATTCAGTTCCGCCAATTGACGACAACGTGAACTTCGAATCTTTTCCCGAACCTGCGAAGAACATCAATGAAATATCGACATTCAAAGTTTCGCTGTCTTTTTTGAACTTCGAAACTTTTATTTCACCGATCATTTTTACTGCATCATCGAAAGTCATTTCGCCTTGATCTGCCAGACTCAATATATGTCCGATTTGTTTTATTGCTAGATCTAACATTTTTTTGTTTTAGTTGATAATATTTTGTCGATTTTTTTCACTGATTCCATATCATATACGCTATTGCAAAACGCTTCGACTACGACACCCATCAATTGAGGTGTACTCATCTTTTTTGCAGCTTTTTCAAGTGCCAGACTATAATCGAGATGCGTTCCGTCACCACCCCATGAATCCTTGACGCGTATCGCTTCAATTCCGCGACGTTTACATATTGGACGTGTGACTGTTGATCCGACGTTTTTCACTTTCATTTCGTACAGAACTTTCACCATTTTTTTGTCTTTCGCTGCGGATGACTTTTCTACTTTCGCGACAATTTTTGTGATCAACTTTTGATGTGCTTCCGCTTTTTTCTTCGTTTCTTCTCGTTCATCTTGACGTTGTTTCTTTTCTTTCGCACTCAACTTATACGTTGATCCTGCGTAGTGACCTGTATTCAATTCTTCCTTTTCAATAGTGACGACATATATCATTCCGAGATCACTTCCTTCAACAACAATCGCATTCTGCGGATTCTTCGAAGTCTTTTGATCGGCTTTGCTTTCTAGTCTTGAATAGTCATTCTTTGAAAGTACACCCTTTGTTTTTGCATCACCCCAATCAGTCGAGATTTTAAGCAATGATGTTTTCGCATCTTTCGCTTCTTTGATCTTCATCTGAATATATGCGGCCATTTTTCGAGCAAACGCAATCGGATCACGATATTCATCATCTGCTTTTTTACCGAATAGATCTACTTGCTCGCCGTCGAGATCACCTTCATCAAGAACCGATTTTATTTGTTCG
>VAPM010135171.1_pt1 | contig 21083 bp, 25 predicted proteins | sample 3395091 | NCBI WGS metagenome assembly VAPM01 (sample SAMN08290445, study PRJNA428436) | hydrothermal vent metagenome | isolation source: Deep-sea hydrothermal vent chimney 3 | place: Pacific Ocean: Juan De Fuca Ridge
AGAGAGTGGTTTGATATTTTACGCTGGATTGCAGCCGGCATTATTATCATGATGGGACTGCATTTCTTGGGTGTTTTGAAGATTGGTTTTCTGTACCGTCAATTGCGCGCTGAAACCGGTAACACATCAAAGATGAGCTATCCGGGCGCATATGTTGTTGGCCTGGCTTTTGCGTTTGGCTGGACACCCTGTGTCGGGCCGGTGCTTGCGGCAATTCTATTTACCGCCGCGGGACAGGAAAGCGCGACGCAGGGGATTTGGCTGTTGTTCGTTTATGGGTTCGGTATGACGGCGCCTTTTGTTCTGGCCGCGTTTTTTATTGCACCTTTTATGCGTTTTATGGGGAAATTTCGTCGCCATCAGGGTAAGGTGGAAAAAATTATGGGTGTTCTCATGATTGTGTTTGGTATTCTGATCGCAACTGAGACCGTAAACTATATAGGCTTTTGGATGTTGGAGACCTTCCCGATATTCAGCAGGTTTGGCTAAACTGGAAAAAGGGAAAACATTATGCGTGTGATAATTGGATTTCTAATGTTGCTGGTGATGTCGGTGCCGACATGGGCAAATGAAGGTGTCGGTGATAATGGGCTATACAGTAGCCCATGGATGCGGACGACGTTCAAGGACATGAATGAAGATCTGGCGGATGCGACCGCGGAGGGAAAAAAGCTGGTATTGTTTTTTGAACAACGCGGCTGTGTCTATTGCGCCAAAATGCATGAGGAAGTTTTTTCTGACCCGGAAGTTTCAGCCTATATCGAAGAGAATTTCTTTGTTGTTCAGCTAAATTTGCATGGCGCAGAAGAGGTGACAGATTTTGACGGCGAGGTCCTGGGTGAGTCTGACATCGCGCGCAAGTGGGGCATTTTGTTTACGCCTTCGATAATGTTTTTGCCGCAAGAAGTGTCCGGCGAAAAATCGGCGATGGCTGAATCGGTGGCGATGCTGCCGGGGGCTTTCGCAAAGGGAACAACCTTGGATTTGTTTACCTGGGTTAGTGAAGAACGGTATCTGGATCAATCGGAAGAAGACTTTCAACGCTACCACGCACGGCGAATTAGCGAACGAAATGACGGGTTTACTGACTAACAATATTGCGTGCGGTAATAATATTTCAATATAATAATTCATTTATTTGAATTTGTTGTTGCCAATTCGCTATTCTGTCCGTTAAGCTAAAAGAAAAATGGTTCTTTGGGAGGAAACATGAAGCGAACATCGATAGCACTAGCGCTCGTACTTTTTGCTACTGGCTCGGCTTTTGCACAAACAGCACCAAGCGATGTCATCTTTGACGATGGAGCGGTTGCAGAATCGCTTACCGGTGTTGCCGGGGACGCCGCAGCGGGTAGAAAAATATTTGCCAGCCGTAAAAAAGGCAATTGTCTTGCCTGCCATGTAAATACTGATCTTAGTGATCAGTTGTTCCACGGTGAAGTTGGGCCAAGCCTGGATGGCGCAGCCGATCGCTGGACGGAAGCAGAGCTGCGTGGCCTAGTGTCCAATTCGAAAATGACATTTGAAGGCACCATTATGCCAGCGTTTTACCGAGTGGATGGCTTCAACAGGAATCTGGAAAAATTTGAGGGCAAATCGATTCTGAGCGCTCAGGAAGTTGAAGATGTTCTGGCCTATTTGCGCACTCTTACTGAGTGATTGCGAAACGAAAACCGAGGAGAGAAAGATGAAATTAACACGACGGGATGCTCTGGCGCTAGGATTGGGTGCCACGGCTGCATCATTCCTGCCGTTTCAGGCAATGGCCGCCACGCCAGAAGAAGTAATCGCCACATTCACAGGTGGCGCTGATATTGGTGAAGGTGGGGTAAGCTTAAAGGCACCTGAGATCGCCGAAAATGGCAATACAGTTCCGGTTTCTATCGACGCACCCGGTGCGGTTTCAATTATCATTGTTGCGACAAAAAACCCAACACCGCTGGTGGCGACCTTTAACTTTGGTCCACTTGCCGGTTCACAGGCGGCATCCACGCGTATTCGCTTAGCGGGTACTCAGGATGTTCTTGCGATTGCAAAAATGCCCGATGGCAGTTTCATACAGGCCAGCCAAAACGTAAAAGTGACAATTGGCGGCTGCGGCGGCTAAACGAGGAGAAAACAGATATGACCGAAGGTGTTAAACCACGCGTTAAAGTCCCCAAAACAGCGGCAGTTGGAGATGTAATAACGATCAAAACTCTGATCAGCCACAAAATGGAGTCTGGTCAACGCAAAGACAGCGATGGAAATACAATTCCGCGCAAAATTATCAATCGCTTCACCTGTGATTTTAACGGCCAGAATGTCGTTGATGTCACGGTCGAACCTGCCGTTTCAACAAACCCATTCTTTGAGTTTGAAGCGAAAGTTACGGAAGCAGGAGAGTATAAATTTACTTGGTATGATGATGATGGTGATATTTATGAGACCACCAAAAGCATCGCCATCGGATAGGCGTTTGCGCGTCCGATAATACCAAGGCTAGGGGAGGAAAGCCGAATGAAGATAACAACAATACTTGCGGCAACAGCACTGGCGGTTTCGGCAACTGCCCTGACAGCTGGTGAAGATTCAGTTTTGTCAGTTGAAGGCGAAACATTTATCACAAATACCGCCGCACCGTCTTATCTGGAAAACATAAACGAGATTTATTCCGGTTGGGTGTTTCGTGCGGAAGAAACACGGGCATTGCAACTGGATGACTTTGACAATCCAGGCTTTGTTTTTGTTGATCAGGGCATAGATCTATTTGCCGAGGTCGACGGAAGCGAGGGCAAATCCTGCGCGTCCTGTCATGCGGATGTTGCTGAATTTGCCGGGCTACGCGCCCAAATGCCGCGGGTAGTGGATGGGCAAGTTCAGACATTGGAAGAAATCATCAACCGTGAACGTGTCGAAAAAATGGGGGCTGAACCATGGAAATGGTCCGGAACCCAGATGACATCGATGACCGCGTTGATTAGTTTGCAATCACGTGGCATGCCGGTGAACGTCGACATTGCTGCCGATGGTGCCCAGACATTCTGGGATCGGGGTAAAGAGCTTTACTACACCCGGGTTGGCCAGCTGGATTTAGCCTGTTCAAATTGCCACGAAGACAATTTTGGCAATATGATTCGTGCAGATAATCTTTCACAGGGTCAGATCAACGGGTTTCCGACCTATCGTTTGAAAAACGCCAAGCTGAATTCAACCCATGCCCGGTTTAAGGGTTGCATGAAGAATGTCCGTGCAACACCCTACAAAGAAGGCTCGGATGAATTTAAAGCATTGGAATTCTACCTTGCTTCACGGGGACAGGGTCTGTCGATTGAATCACCATCCGTTCGTAACTAAGGCGGAAAACCTGATACGATTTTTGGCTCCTCCTCCGTGCATTCGGGGGGGGAGTTTTCTTTTTAGAGGAGAGAATGGATGCTGACACGCCGCGATATATTACAAACCTCAATGGCCGCAGCGGCCGTATTGGGGGGTTCTGGTTTTGGCAACTGGTCCCGAATTGCTGCTCAGCAGGCATTGACGCAGGATCAGCTACTTGAATTTGATACGTTTGGTAACCTGTCTCTGATCCATATTACCGATATGCACGCGCAAACCCAGCCACTTTATTTTCGGGAACCAGAAATAAATCTGGGCGTCGGTGCTCAAAAGGGGTTGGTCCCCCATATTACAGGGGCAGATTTCCGGGCTAAATATGGAATTTCCGACGGTTCACCTTCACATTATGCGCTGTCTCAGGGTGATTTCACCGCTCTCGCAAATGCCTATGGTAAGATCGGCGGCGTTGACCGGGCGGCAACCGTGGTGAATGCCATTCGTGCAGATCGTCCGGATGCTATCTTACTGGATGGAGGTGATACCTGGCAGGGTAGCCTTACTGCGCTGCGTACTGAAGGCCAAGACATGGTCAATATCATGAATGCGCTTGGTGTAGAAGCAATGACCAGCCATTGGGAATTTACCCTTGGTATCGACCGCGTTACCGACATTGTTGACAATGAGTTGAATTTTCCCTTTCTGGGGGCGAACATCTTTGATGTTGAATGGGATGAGCCAGCCTATGAGCCCTATAAGATGTTTGAACGGGGCGGTGTTAAAGTAGCTGTAATTGGCCAGGCTTTCCCCTATATGCCCATTGCAAACCCGGGCTGGATGTTTCCAGGGCTATCTTTTGGCGTACGTCAGGAACGTATGGCGCAGGTAGTGGAAGAAGTGAGGGCGGCAGGTGCTGAATGCGTTGTATTGCTTTCCCACAATGGATTTGACGTAGATCGTAAATTAGCAGCCGATGTGGATGGTATCGACGTTATCCTGACCGGGCACACCCATGATGCACTGCCCGAACCGGTACAGGTGAATAACACATTTCTGATAGCTTCAGGTTCCCACGGTAAGTTTGTCAGCCGAATAGATCTTGATATCCAGGGTGGGGAAATGAAAGGTATTCGACACAAACTGATCCCGCTTTTTTCTGATGTGATTACACCGGATCCTGAAATGGCCGCCCTTGTAACCAAACAACGTGCACCGTTCGAAGCAGAAATGTCAGAGGTCATTGGCAAGACTGATAGTTTGTTGTTCCGGCGTGGTAATTTCAATGGTACTTGGGATGATTTGATTGGGCAGGCTTTACTTGAAGAACGCGAGGCGGATATTTCGCTGTCGCCGGGTTTCCGGTGGGGTGCATCGGTCTTGCCAGGCAGTGACATAACCCGCGAAGATATATTTAACGCAACGGCGATGAGCTATCCCGCTGCCTACCGCTCGGAAATGACAGGTGAGCTATTGTTGACCATTCTTGAAGATGTCGCAGACAATCTGTTCAATCCTGACCCCTATTATCAACAGGGGGGAGACATGGTGCGGGTTGGTGGCATGGGGTATCGTATAGATATCAATAAACCACAGGGCAGCCGTATAACAGAGATGACAGTTTTAAAAACTGGAGAGTTGGTAGACCCTGCCAAGACCTATATTGTAGCTGGATGGGCCAGCGTTAACGAAGGTACAGAGGGGCCTGCGATTTGGGATGTAGTGGAAAACTATATTCGGCGAAATGGTACTGTATCTATTCAGCCAAACACCAATGTGAAAGTTATTGGAGCCTGAGGCTACGAATTTTCGCAGAAAATTCAACTCACTTTTTCTGCGAAAAAGTGTCTTAGTTTGCATGTGAGGGAACTCGTTGTCTAAGAACCTAACCCCAAAGCCTTCACGCCGTGCTTTTTTAAAAGGCGCAGCCACTGTCGCGGCCACTGGGGCAGGCGCTACGATTGCACGCGCAGGTGATCCCGCGATCACAGAGCTGCAACCGTGGATGATCACCCGTGGTGATGGTGTGGCTACCCGGCCCTATGGCTATCCGGCAAACCAAGAGTCCAATGTGGTTCGCCGTGCCATTCCCTGGTTGACTGCAGATGATATCAGTTCGGTTAGTTTTACGCCGCTGCATCAGTTAAATGGTACCATAACTCCGAACGGATTGTGTTTTGAGCGGCATCATTCTGGCATTGCTGAGATTGAACCCGATATTCATCGGTTAATGATCAATGGTTTGGTGGAAACACCTTTGGTATTCACTGTCGCCGACCTGATGCGGTTCCCACGGGAAGACCGTGTGTATTTTTTGGAATGTGCTGCAAATTCAGGGATGGAATGGCGTGGGCCTCAGATGAATTCTGTGCAGTTTACCCACGGCATGATCCACAATGTAATGTATACAGGTATTCCGTTGCGAACATTGTTGCATGCAGCTGGTGTGAAGACGGCAGGTAAATGGGTGTTGGCAGAAGGCGCTGATGCCGCCAAAATGGCGCGATCTATTCCAATGGAAAAAGCTCTCGACGATTGTCTGGTGGCATTTGCGATGAATGGCGAATCCCTGCGCCCAGAGCAAGGATATCCTTTGCGACTGGTGGTTCCCGGATTTGAAGGGGCCATGTGGATCAAATGGTTGCGCCGCCTTGAAGTTGGGGATCAACCCTGGCACCTGCGCGAAGAAGCAAATCGTTATACTGATCTTTTGGCCAACGGTCAGTCGCGACGGTTTACATTTGAGATGGATGCTAAATCAGTGATTACCAGTCCGTCGCCGGAGGCACCAATTGCCCATGGACCGGGCCCAACAGTTCTGACCGGTATTGCCTGGTCAGGACGCGGGACTATCCCGCGTGTGGATGTAACGCTGGACGGTGGTATAAACTGGCACATGGCGCGGATGTCGGGGCCCTCTACTGACAGGGCGTTACACAGGTTCTATTTCGAGTTTGATTGGGACGGGTCCGCTTTAATATTGCAGAGCCGGGCCCATGACAGCACAGGATATATTCAGCCAACGAAAGATGCCTTGCGGGACATTAGGGGGAGCAATTCTGTTTACCATAATAACGGCATCCAAACCTGGGCGGTAGAAAATACGGGGGCAGTCAGCAATGTTGAAATTAGCTAGTTTAGCAACGTTCTTGGTACTTACGATTGTTGAGCCGCTTATTGCACAGGTTGAAATTGGTCGTATTGCAAATGATGATGAGATCGCCGCCTGGGATATTGACGTGCGCCCTGATGGGGTTGGGCTGCCCAAAGGGGCAGGTGATGTTTTTACCGGCGAAGAAATATTCAGTGAAAAATGTGCGGTATGTCACGGAGATTTTGGCGAGGGACTGGGGCTATATCCTGCGCTTGCGGGGGGGGAAGATAGTATTATTGGCACGCGCCCGGTAAAATCTATTGGCTCTTTTGTTCCGTATCTTTCGACAGTTTTCGATTTTATAAACCGCGCCAAACCATTTGGAGATGCACAATCGCTAAGCGATGATCAGACCTATGCACTGGTGGCCTATTTACTTTATCTGAACGACCTTGTGGATGATGACTTTGAATTAAACGACGATAATTTTACGGAAATTAAGTTGCCGAATGAAGCCAATTTTTTTCTTGATGATCGCTCGCAGTCTGAAATTCCGGTATTTTCGCTGCCCCCTTGCATGTCTGAATGTAAGCAAAATGTTATAATTACCGCAAGGGGGTTGGTGGATGTAACGCCAACGGTTGAGGCCGAACCAATAGTAACCTCGCCAAGTGAAACACAGTTAATCGCATCTGGTGAAAAGTTGTTCAAGAAATGTAAGGCGTGTCATCAGGTCGGGAAAGGTGCAGAAAATCGTGCTGGCCCGGTCCTGAATAATGTGATTGGGCGTGTCGCCGGGGCATTTGAAGGTTTTAAATATTCTAAACCAATGTTGGATGCAGGTGTCGCTGGATTGGTTTGGGAAGAAGAAAGCCTGATTGCCTTTCTGTCCAATCCGCGAAAATTTGTAAAAGGGACTAAAATGTCATTTTCCGGGTTTAGAAAAAATGAAGAATTACTTGCGATGCTGGCCTATCTTGCATCAATACAGAACTGATCTCTTAATTAATTCGGGCGAAACTTGCATTATCCTTTTGTAATTATTAGTTAAAATTAATCATCTATCCCGGCATTTTTCCAAAACGGATGCAAATATTCATCAATCTTGATTTTTGCAATGATCTAGGTCAAAATGATGTATGAAAAATATTTTTGCTTTGTCTTTAGCGCTCTTGATTTTGGCATCCCATGCATATTCGGCAAATGTTGGTGATGTTGATCGCGGTAAGACAATATTCAAAAAATGCAAAGCTTGTCACAAAGTGGGTGAGGGCGCCAAAAATGGTGTCGGACCAAATTTGAATTTTCTATTTGGCCGCATCGCCGGATCAGTCGAAGGGGTCAGATATTCCAAGGGAATGCAACGGATGGGCGCGGACGGGTTAATCTGGAGGAGTGACACCCTTGAGGCATTTCTGGAAAACCCAAAGGCCATGGTGTCCAAAACCAGAATGAGTTTTAAGGGGATAAAGGACCACGAAGACAGAGAAGATGTGCTGGCTTATTTGCGTCAGTTTTCAGATGACCCCCAAAACCTGCCTGAAGCGGAACCCACAGCAGAGGCTTCACCCGAAACGGTTGATCCCGAGGTTTTAGCGCTGGTTGGTGATATGGCTTACGGCCAATACCTTTCGGGTGAATGCGTCACATGCCATCAAAGCAGCGGTGCTGATGACGGTATACCGTCAATCACTGGTTGGCCGATTGAAGATTTTGTCGTGGCTCTGCATGCCTACAAAAATAAGCTGCGGCCGCATCCGGTTATGCAGTTAGTAACCAGTAGATTGTCAAACGAAGAGATCGCGGCACTTGCCGTATATTTCCAGGATCTAGAATAGATCCAATATTCCAGGGAGGAATGAATATGAAGATCAATAGACGAATGTTCGTCGGTACTACGGCGGCTGCTGCGGCAACCTCGGCATCCGCGCCAATGGTCATGGGGGCTGCCCATGCCAAGCCCAGAGTTGTCGTAATTGGCGGCGGTGCAGGGGGGGCAACTGCTGCCCGCTATATTGCCAAGGATAGCAACGGGGCGATTGATGTCACCCTGATCGAACCAACACGGGTCTATTACACCTGTTTCTTTTCCAACATTTATCTGGGTGGTTTCCGTGATCTGGCTTCGATCGGTCATAGCTACGGTACGCTGGCGTCGGAGTACGGCATAAATGTTGTGCATGATTGGGCCGTTGGTGTCGACCGGGACGCAAAGACTGTGACTCTGGCCGGTGGTTCAAGTGTTTCTTACGATCGTTTGGTGATCTCACCGGGCATTGATTTTATTGACGGCGCTGTCCCCGGTTGGGACATCACCAGCCAGAACAAGATGCCACATGCTTATAAAGCCGGTTCACAAACAGAGTTGCTAAAAGCCCAGATCATGGCGATGCCCGCAGGTGGCACTTACGCGATGGTGGCACCGCCTAACCCATTCCGTTGCCCACCCGGGCCGTATGAGCGGATTTCTATGGTGGCGCACCTGTTGAAGGATATTAACCCAACAGCAAAAATTCTGATTGCTGATCCCAAGCCGAAGTTTTCCAAGCAGGCGCTGTTTCAGGAAGGCTGGTCAAATCACTATGACGGGATGATTGAATGGGTTGGTCCGGATTTTGGCGGCGACAATGTAGAGGTGCGCCCGGACGCTATGGAGTTGTTGATTGATGGTGAAGTAACCAAGGTCGACGTTTGCAACGTTATTCCGGCAATGAAATCGGGGCGCATCTGCGAAACGGCTGGTGTAACGGATGGTAACTGGGCACCGGTACATGCCGCAACGATGGCCACTAAGGCGGATGAGAACATCCATGTTCTGGGGGACAGTTCTGCCCAGGGCGATATGCCAAAATCCGGATTTTCTGCCAATAGTCAGGCCAAAGTTTGCGCAATGGCGATACGGGGTGCGTTAACTGACAGCCCGGTATTCCCGGCGAAGTTTTCAAACACCTGCTGGTCATTAATTGATACTGATGACGGCATCAAAGTTGGAGCAAACTACGAGGCAACGGACGAAAAGATTGCCAAGGTTGACGGATTTATCAGTAAAACCGGTGAAGATGCCGCTTTACGTAAAGCAACCTATGAAGAAAGTGTTGGCTGGTATGCCGGTATTTCCGCTGACATGTTTGGTTAAAGTATTACCCTAAGTGATCTGGCCGCCCATCTTTTTGGTTGGGCGGCCTTTTTCATTGGTAAGTGATTTGACAATTATCCTGCCAGCGGTACGGTTTAATTGGGACATAAGGGGAACCGGATGAAAAATATTTTTGCATCAGTTTGGTTGGTGATATTGGCATTGCCGGCGATTGCTCAGGATTCCACAGTTTACGCATTTGATGGTAGTTTTGACGACGCTAGTTTTGCCCTTGAAAATGAAATTATTGGCGCTGGTCTGGTGATCGACTTTATCGCGCGTTCCGGGGACATGCTTGCCCGGACCGGGCCTGATCTTGGTAGTGATGTTGTCATATTTGAGGCGGCTGATGTATATCTGTTTTGTTCAGCGGTGCTATCGCGCAAGGTTATGGAAATTAACCCTGCCAATGTCACATTCTGCCCCTATGGAATATATATTGCTGACCGTGAGGGTCAGGTTACGATTGGCTACCGAAATTTCCCAGAGGGCGAGATGCAGGAAGTTCAGGCGCTGCTAGATGGGATTGCGCGGGCCGCCGCAGATCAATAGGTAGCATCCAACGAAGGATGCAAATTTGATGCAAGATTGGATTACCCGATTTAAGGGGCTGAATTCCCTTGAAGACAGATTGCGTAAAAAACTTGTGGCTCAGAGTCGTATTGTCACCCTGAAAAAGGGCGCGAAAGTGTTTGGCCCGGGGTCATCACCTGATAACCTGCTGATGCTGCTTGAGGGAACGGTGCGGGTGCAGCAATTGTCAGAAGGCGGCCGGGAGATCGTGCTGTACCGGGTGAATGCAGGTGAAAGTTGTGTCATGACCACGGCTTGCTTGTTGGCTTACGATGATCATTCTGCTGAAGGGATTGCAGAAACGCAAATTAAAGCGGCTGCTATACCCCGAAAAGTATTTGAAGATCTGATTACAGATTCCCCCGAATTTCGTCAGTTTGTATTCCAGTCATATTCTCGTCGAATTACAGATCTTTTCTATGTGATTGATGAATTGGCTTTTCGCCGTGTAGATATCCGATTAGCCCAAAAACTTATTACGCTTCAGAAAGAAGACAACAGATTAACCGTGACACATCAACAGCTTGCCGCGGAATTAGGTACCGCCCGTGAAGTTATTTCCCGTCAGCTGCAAGAGTTTCAACGCCGCGGATTGGTTAAGTTGTCCCGTGGAACTGTTCATCTAACCGATGTGGGTGAACTAAAAATTCTTGCCAATAATGAATAAAAACCGTGGTTATGTGACATTCTCACCAAACAAACAAAAAACGCCAGCTATGTAGGTAATAGGAATACAAGATTGGGCGCGCGAAATGACATTAAACAACAAATACAAAACCGTTAATTCGGTTTCTTTCCAATTTGGTGGCCACTATGGAAACTGAGTTTACGCCGTTTTCGGCGATGCTTGGCGGCGGATTGATCGGATTGGCCTCAGTTCTTCTTATGGTATTTCAGGGCCGCATATTAGGCGCGACCGGCATTCTGTTGGGTTTTTTCTCGCCCGACAATCTATCCGATTGGTCCTGGCGCGCTTTGATCCTGGCCGGGATGGTTACGGCGCCGGGCCTGTATCTGTTCAGTACCGGAGGCTGGCCAACTATTCAGGTACCTGTGACACTACCGATGTTAATAGGTGGCGGATTTCTGGTCGGAATTGGTGCAACTTTGGGATCGGGTTGTACGTCCGGGCACGGTGTGTGCGGAATGGCGCGTCTGTCCAAACGATCCATCGTTGCGACATTGATATTCATGACGGTGACAACTCTGACGGTCTATTTTGTTCGTCACGTACCGGGGGCGTGAGCGATGAAAATTTTCTTAACATATCTTAGTGGGCTGGTCTTTGGGCTTGGAATTGTAAGCTCAGGTATGGCTAATCCGGCTAAGGTGTTGAACTTCTTCGATGTCGCTGGGGATTGGGACCCGTCCCTTGGTTTGGTCATGGTTTCCGCTTTGAGCGTTGCTGCACTGGGATACCGTTTTGTATTTCGTCGCCCAGCCCCCGTTTTTGAGGCTAAATTTTATGTCCCAAAAGGTGGGGATATAGACAAGCCACTGGTTTTGGGTTCAGTTATTTTTGGGATTGGCTGGGGTGTTAGCGGATTTTGCCCGGGTGGAGCCATCCCGGCAATTGGTACCGGTGACACTGAGGTTCTGAGCTTTTCGGCGGCACTGGTTGCCGGAATGATGACAGCCCGGTTCCTGAAGCAACGATTCACTTCGCGGCGGCCAGTTACGGTCCGCTCTGTTTAATACTACGACGAAAGGTACATTAAGATGAGCAATTATCCAGTTGAAATGAATGTAGTTCCAGAGGTCGTAAAGTTCTTTGATGAAGAATCGAATACCTTTAGTTATTTAGTGAAGGACCCCAATTCTTTATCCTGTGCTGTGTTTGATACAGTGATGGATATTGACTATGCCGCCGGTAAAATCAGCTATGATTCAGCGGATGAAATAATTGACTATATTCAGAAGAATGATCTGAAGCTTGAATGGTTGATTGAAACCCATGTTCATGCTGATCACCTTTCTGCAGCGCCCTATATTCAGGGCAAACTTGGTGGCAAAGTTGGGGTTGGTGAACAGATTACGGTTGTTCAGGAAACTTTTGGTAAAGTTTTCAATGAAGGCACAGAATTTCAGCGCGATGGTTCACAATTTGATAAACTTTTTGCCGATGGTGATACATATAAGATCGGTGGTCTGGATGTATTTTCAATTCATACACCGGGGCACACACCCGCCTGTATGACTCATGTGGTTGGAAACGCTGCCTTTGTGGGCGATACTTTGTTCATGCCCGACGGCGGATCAGCCCGCGCGGATTTTCCCGGAGGTGATGCTGGCGAGCTATTTGATTCAATACAAAAAGTTCTGTCGCTCCCCGATGAGATGCGTCTGTTTATGTGCCATGATTACGCCCCTGGCGGACGTGAACTGCAATGGGAAACCACCGTTGCCGAGCAACGCGCGAATAACATCCACGTCGGACAAGGCAAAACCCGCGAAGAGTTTATCAAATTTCGTGAAGAACGTGATGCAGGTCTTGCAATGCCAAAATTGATCATTCCATCCCTGCAAATCAACATGAAAGGGGGCGAATTACCGGCCGAAGACGACGACGGTAAACGTTTCCTCAAGGTTCCCCTGAACGGTCTTTAACAGAAAGCAACCAACATGAATATTCAGCAAATTTCCGAAGAATTTTTCATCACCGGGCAGGTCCTTCCTGAACATATGGAAACCATAGTAAATAACGGATTTCGTTCGATTATCTGCAATCGACCTGATGGTGAAGAGACGGGTCAGCCGAATTTCCAAAAGGTAAGTGACGCAGCTAGGGCTGCTGGTATCGAAATGCGCTATGTCCCGATTGTGCATGGCGCTGTGGTACAAAGTGATTTTGCTGATTTCAGTGAGGCACTAACCGCGCTTCCCAAGCCGGTGCTGGGCTATTGCCGAAGTGGAATGCGAGCTGCAAATATGTACGGCGCGGTGACAGAAAAAACCAATTAGTATTCGAGTAATTGAAAGCCTTTTCGTATGAATACTTTTGCAGTTCCGGCACGATTGCGTGCCCTGTCACGTTATTTTCCTGTACTGCAATGGGGTAAAACCTACAGTAAAATTACATTAACAAATGACCTGTTGGCGGCTGTGATTGTGACGATCATGTTAATTCCGCAATCGCTGGCCTACGCGCTATTGGCTGGATTACCCGCCGAAATGGGGCTTTATGCTTCGATTTTGCCGTTGGTTGCTTATGCGGTTTTCGGTACGTCACGCACTTTGGCGGTTGGACCGGTAGCAGTTGTGTCGTTGATGACTGCAGCTGCTGTTGGCAATTTGGCACTGCAAGGTACGGCTGAATATGCTGCGGCTGCGATTGTTCTGGCGTTTCTTTCTGGGTTTATTCTGCTGGTGATGGGCCTGTTTCGTTTAGGCTTTATGGCCAATTTTCTGAGCCATCCTGTGATTGCCGGATTTATCACTGCGTCGGGTATTCTGATTGCCACAAGCCAGCTAAAGAACATTCTTGGGGTCCCGGCGGAAGGACATACACTGATTGAGTTTATTTCTTCTTTGATCAGACACATATCCGAGACCAATTTTTTTACATTGATAATTGGCCTGACGACAGTGGCGTTTTTGTTTTGGGTCAGGAAAGGATTGAAACCGCTGTTGTTAAAGGTTGGATTTCAACCACGTCCGGCAGACCTGATTGCAAAAACAGGACCCATCGCAGCGATTGTGCTGACCACTGGAGTGACTTGGTTATTTGCACTTAATTCCAAAGGCGTGGCAATCGTTGGCTCAATTCCCCGCGGATTGCCAAAACCCATGTTGCCGAAATTTGATTTTGATATTTGGACCAGTTTGATTGGATCGGCAATATTGATTTCGATAATTGGGTTTGTAGAGAGTGTTTCAGTTGCCCAAACACTTGCCGCAAAACGGCGTCAACGGATTGAACCGGATCAGGAGCTGATCGGTTTGGGTGCGTCTAATATTGCAGCCGCTGTTTCGGGTGGTTACCCGGTCACCGGCGGTTTTGCCCGATCAGTTGTCAATTTTGATGCCGGCGCGGAAACCCCGGCTGCCGGTGCCTTTACTGCCATTGGGATTGCTGCGGCGGCGATTTACCTGACGCCACTTTTGTATTTTCTTCCCAAAGCGACGCTTTCGGCGACCATCATTGTCGCGGTATTGTCTTTGGTGGATTTTTCCATTTTGAAACGTACATGGTACTATTCAAAAGCTGATTTTGCTTCGGTGGCTGCGACAATTATTTTAACTTTGACCCTGGGTGTGGAATTTGGCGTTTCAGCAGGTGTTGGAATTTCCATACTGCTTTATATGTATCGAAGCTCTCAACCCCATGTCGCCGAAGTTGGACTGGTTCCCGGAAGTGAACACTTTCGAAATATCAACCGGCATAAAGTTGAAACTGATCCAAGTATGGTGTCACTTCGGATTGATGAGAATCTATTTTTTGCCAATGCTAGATTTCTGGAAGATTTGATCCTGAATCGGGTCCCGGTGGAAACAAAGATTAAACATGTTGTTTTGATGTGTTCGGCGGTAAATATTATTGACACGTCTGCGTTGGAAAGTCTTGAAGCGATCAACCATCGGCTGGACTATATGGGCATAAAACTACACCTGTCCGAAGTAAAAGGTCCCGTGATGGATAAGTTGCAAAGTACCGATTTTCTTGACGGTTTGACTGGTCAGGTATTCCTGTCACAGTTCGATGCGCACCAGGCCTTGGTTCCCTAAAACACATTCCAGTATTTGCACTTGACCTTCCAGTTGCGGGAAGCATTATGTAAGGACAAAGCCAACTTGGGGAAACTTAAAGCAAATGCCGTTTGAATCGCAGTGGACCGCTGAAAACTCCTTTAGTTTTGGTACAGACGATCCTTGTTATGCCGGTGGTGCTGATCGGGTACAAAAGGTATTGGCTGCTGAGGAAGGTGTGGTTGATGCGGGTGTATACCTAGCTACCGGACAAGCAACCGCAGAAAAAACAGTACCTGCGACGCAAGAGTTTGACCCTAAGGCAATTGCTAAGACACAAGCGGACGTCGGGCGAGCGGTTGGAACAGGAACCGATATTGCCATTGAGGCCATTGATGTGGTGCCTCTGTCAGGTGATTGGCGTGGCGTGGTAAACGCTTTTGATATTGGGAAGAATACTATGGCCAACATTCGACAATATCTGTTTTGGACATCTGGGTATAAATTCATACTTATCCCGGTTACCGCGGGGACGTTTTACACAAAGTTTGGCACATTGTTGCCCTCGGTATTGGCAGCGGGTGCGATGGCAATGTCATCGGTATTTTTTGTCAGCCATGCGTTACGTTTACAGTTCTTCAAACCAGTATTGGAAAGCAAATGAATATCGGAGAAACGGCAGTGGCCGCCGGCCTGCCCGCTAAGACAATTCGCTATTATGAAGATATCGGATTGGTAAAACCGCCCAGAGATTCAAATGGTTACAGAGCTTTTCGTGCGGCAGATGTACACAAACTGGCTTTTCTCGGACGGGCGCGCTCGCTTGGATTTACAATAGAGGATTGTCGTACATTGATGGCACTTTATGAAGATCAAAGCCGTGCAAGTTCTGATGTGAAAATAGTTGCGAAAGAGCATCTAGGGCGGATTGAAGCAAAATTGCTTGAGCTGACAAGCATGCGCGAAACTTTAGCGCATCTGGTTGAATGTTGCGCTGGTGATGACCGGCCGGATTGCCCAATTCTGAAAGACTTATCGGCTGGTCTTTCCAGCTAGGATTTCGCTTCTAAGACACACGGATTGCCCCAACAGAAAGCCATCGACTGCAAAAGGACAATGCCATTGAAAATTTCATCTGACATCAGCGCCGTGGTAACAGGGGGGGCCTCGGGGCTTGGTGCGGCCGTTGTAACTGCATTTAGCAGGTTGGGAGCGCATGTTTCTGTATTCGATAAAGATGAGCACGCCGGACTGATCTTGGCAGAACGTTTAGGGGTGAATTACCAAAATGTTGACGTTTCGGATGCAGATAGTGTGGCCACGGGTTTATCTGCGCTTGGGGGACCCCCGTTGCGTATTTTGGTTAACTGCGCAGGCATAGCTCCGGCTGAAAGAACCGTTAACCGTGATGGCCCCCATGATGCTGTTACATTCGCCGATACCATCAAAATCAACCTTATTGGCAGTTTTAATTGCGCGAGTCAGGCAGCGGCTGTGATGGCAGAGCAGGCCCCGATAGGAAGTGATCGAGCGCGCGGGATCATTATCAATACTGCCTCAGTTGCGGCCTTTGAAGGACAAGTGGGGCAGGTGGCCTATGCTGCCTCAAAAGGCGGAATTGTAGCGATGACGTTACCAATGGCGCGTGATTTGGCAGGGTTGGGAATTCGTGTTGTCGCCATCGCACCGGGATTGTTTAAAACGCCAATGTTGGAAGGTCTTCCAGAGGAGGTTCAATCGACCCTTGGCGCGCAGGTGCCCTATCCTTCGCGACTGGGCGAGCCCACTGAATTTTCCAGCCTCGTCTGCCATATCGTTGATAACCCAATGCTGAATGGTGAAGTGATTAGATTGGATGGTGCGATCCGAATGGCGCCGCGTTAAATAATGCTGATATTTAGTTCGCTTAACCCGGTGATTTCTACCTTTAGATGATCCCCGGCCACCACCGGCCCGACACCCGACGGAGTACCTGTATAAATCAGATCCCCCGGTGCCAATTTAATATATCGGGAAAGGGTTGAGATGATCGAAGGCACCGACCAGATCATATCTGAAATATTTGAATTCTGATGGACCTGGCCATTTTTCGACAAAACTATATCTGCGCGTGTCAGATGCCCAACATCAGCGACTGAATGCAATGCACCACAGGGGGCAGATTGGTCAAACCCCTTGGCCATATCCCAGGGTTTGCCCAAGTCCTTTGCCTGGGTTTGCAGGTCACGTCGTGTAAGGTCTATGCCTGTGGCATATCCCCAGACATGGGACAGGGCGTCGGTGTCCGGAATTTGTGCACCACCTGTACCAATTGCCACTACAAGTTCTGCCTCATAGTGCAAATTTTCAGTTTCGCTGGCATAGGTGATCTGCGCACCATTTTCCACGACTGCATCAGACGGTTTACTAAAAAAAAACGGCGGATTGGTGGGATCGCCGCCCATTTCCAGAACATGGGCGAGATAGTTTTGACCGACACAGAAAATCCGACGCACTGGGAAGCGGGCGTTTGTACCACTGATAGCGATGCTGGCTGGTTTGGCTGGCTGGAAGGCGTAATCCATCATTATTCTCCTGGATTTTAAGCTTAGAGATACTTCTATAATTCGTTTTCACAACCAATTATTTTGATTATCTAAAATCAACAGCGACATGTAGCGGCTCTTGTTCCCGGCTGGTATAATGGTATAAATCTTTCTTGTTTGCCGGACGAGAAAATGACTGTAACTGAGGCTGCCAAATTTTCTGTCGCCCCGATGATGGACTGGACAGATCGTCACTGCCGGTACTTGCACCGTCAAATGACCCGCCAGGCGCTTTTATATACCGAAATGGTCACGGCGCCTGCTCTTGTACAAGGTGCGGCATTGCATCTGTTGGACTTTGATCCACAGGAGCATCCAGTCGCGGTTCAGCTTGGGGGAGCAGACCCGAAGGAACTGGCAAAGGCTACGACGCTTTGCAACAACGCCGGTTATAATGAGATTAACCTGAATATTGGCTGTCCCTCAGACCGGGTACAGTCAGGAGCGTTTGGGGCCGTTTTGATGAAAACTCCAAATTTAGTGGCGGAATGCGTGGCCGCAATGATTGACGCAAGCGATGTTGACGTTACCGTAAAATGCCGCATTGGTGTGGATGATCAGGTGCCCGAATATGCACTGCCGAAATTTCTGGAAACTGTCGCCATGGCCGGTGTCAAAAGGTTTACCATTCATGCCAGAAAAGCATGGCTGCAGGGGCTGAGCCCCAAGGAAAACCGAGACAAGCCACCGCTTGATTATGGGCTTGTCTACCAAATGAAGAAAGAATTCCCCCAACTGCACCTATCGATAAATGGTGGCATTGGTTCACTTGGTGAAGTCAAAGCGCATTTAGCCGCTGGGATGGATGGTGTCATGGTGGGGCGTGCGGCGTATCAACGCCCATCTTCGATGCTTTTGGCCGTGGATGAATTGGTCTTTGGAAAGCCTGAACAACGCAGCGCCAAACAGGTTGTTACCGCAATGTTACCGTATATTGATCGCCATATCGCTGATGGCGGACGACTAGGCCAGATTTCCCGACATATGCTTGGTTTATTTGCCGGTCAGCCAGGGGCACGAGCCTGGCGCCGTATGCTATCGGATGGTGCCAATCAGGACCGGGCAGGGAGCGAATTGCTTAAACATGCAATGGCAGAGATCGCTTAGAATAGGCGTGTAACAATTATTTATTCGAATTCTACTTTTCCCAAATTTTCACGCCTAAAACGCAACCGGCCTCTGGGCTAAAAAAAATGCGTCCGCTGGGGTGCTTTTCATAGTTTTGGTGGGTTCGCGATACGATTTTTGCGACCTTTCCGCGTCTGTCTTAGCGTGGACGCCCGTTCTGGCAGCGCCTCTATCAGTTTGTGGCGGTCTTGTTTGGTCATTGATGACCAGCGCGATATTTCTTGACCGGTTCGAAAACAACCTATGCAAATCTTGGCTTGTGGGTGGATGACACAAATGTTGACACAGGGGCTATCCACTTCGTCACGTTTCCATATGTCATCGCTCATTCCGGCCCCCTGAGATATGCCATCCGGTCCAGTGCCCCTTGCAGAATATACCCCGCGGCCACATGATCAATAACCTGAGAGCGACGTTTTCGTGACGTATCTGCCTCTAAAAGCGCGCGCTCTGCTGCAACAGTAGACAGTCGTTCATCCCAGTATCCAATTGGCAAATCAACGAGCCGGACAAGATTTCTGGCGAATGCCCGTGTCGACTGGCATCTGGGGCCCTCGCTGCCATCCATATTATATGGCAACCCTAAAATGATGCCACCAATCTGGCGTTCGGCCATTATTTCAATCAACGCTTTGGCATCAGAGCTAAATTTTTTACGTCTGATAGTTTCAATGGGGGAGGCAACGGAGCGGAAACCGTCAGAAACGGCTACGCCGATTGTTTTTTCCCCAAGGTCAAGACCAATGAGTGCTGCCCTGCTTGGTAAAGCGTTTGAAAATTCAACGATATCGTCAAAAATCAATTGGTAATCCCGGCACTGTTTGCTGCAGCCCGGATAATATCAAGATCTTGCTGTGCACTTGCAAAAACCTGTTGTGCCTCTGTCCAAATAGAGATGGCCCGGTCTTTTTCGCCGAGAACCCCAAGGGCGCCAATCAGGCGCGCCCATTCCTGGGCGCTACCGCCTTGGGTGGCCAACCTTTCTGACAATTGATCAACCATTCCACTGATCATCTCATTTCTCTCAGCCTCGTTCATATCCTGAGCTGCGGCCACGTCAGCAGCATCTGGTCCCGGCTGCACTTGCGGCAATTCAAAGCGTATGCCGGCATTCGCCGCGACAAATTCAATTTGCGCCCGAATTGGGGGCACCCAAGGGGCCTCTGGGTTGCTGTCTGACAAAAGTTTACGCCAAACTTTGAATGCCAGATCAGGGCGGCCGATTTGTGCCTGTAGCAAGCCCAGATAGTAGCGACCTGACCCGTTTGCGGGATCAAGAGAAAGGGTTCGCTTGACGGCAGCTTCTGCTTCGGGGGAAATGTAGCCATTTGCTGCCAGAGCCAGTAAATCTGCGTAGTTCGCGAAATCGTTGGCGTTGGCATCGGGACCTTTAATTTCCAATACCCGACCCTGGGCTTTGTGGGCAGCAATATAGTTACCCAAGCCGGCTTCGTTTCGGGACAGCAATATGTGGCCCTGCAGATCATCCGGTCGTGATTTTAAAGCTTCGCGTAATTTCTCCATCAGTTCCAAATGCGCGGGATCTGCATTTGCGTTTTCCCGTGCCGGTACCTGTGCCTCTATTTCTTCCTGTGACGCGCGCATCAGTCTGGCATCTTCGGCCAATGCCAATCGTTTTTCCAAGGGTAAATCGCGATAACCTGCGGACCCCAACTGCCCATATAGATAATAAGCACCGGCAAATACCGTGACCAATATCAGCGTTGCAAGCACCGGATTGGGTTTTGCAACGTTTTTTTGGGTTTGAACAAGGCTGTTGCGATCAGCATCCAATAGCCGACGTTGCACTTCAAGACGTAGCCTATCTGCTTCGTCGTCGCTGATAACACCACGCGCGAAATCCCGGTCAACTTCACTTAGTTGGTCTTTGTAAACTTGTACATCTGTACTATCTTCTTCAGCGCCGGTTCGACGACTGATGGCCGATAACGCCAAAGCAATACCAACAAGCGCCGTTATTATCCCTGATAGCAGCCAAAATTCCATTAAAGTTCTCCTTGCAAACCCTCTACTACTCTGGGCTGCCAACCAAAACCCCCCAGTAGGGTAACTGCGGCAATCTCGCGCAACAGTGATGTCGTGATTCCCCGGTCAAATGCCGCTCTGAGCCTTGGCAAATCCCGGCGGCCGTTTCATGTATGATGGGCGTGCGATCAAAGCCGTACCAAAAGGATTCGCCCATGCGACGATATTCAGCCTTCGCCATCGCGCGGGAAGCCTTCAGAAATCATAGCGGTTGGGAAAGGGCGTGGTCGGCCCCAGAGGCGCGTAAAAAATATGATGTCATAATTATTGGTGCGGGCGGGCATGGTTTGGCAACCGCTTACTATCTGGGTAAGAATTTCGGCATTAAGAATGTTGCCATTGTCGAAAAGGGCTGGCTGGGTGGCGGCAATACAGGCCGTAATACCACAATCATTCGTTCAAATTATTTGCAGGATCCCTCTGCCGCTATTTATGAAAAAGCACGGTCATTGTATGAAACCCTTTCCCAGGAGCTGAACTATAATATCATGTTTTCCCCCCGTGGGGTGATGATGCTGGCCCA
>VAPM010026986.1_pt1 | contig 21047 bp, 24 predicted proteins | sample 3395091 | NCBI WGS metagenome assembly VAPM01 (sample SAMN08290445, study PRJNA428436) | hydrothermal vent metagenome | isolation source: Deep-sea hydrothermal vent chimney 3 | place: Pacific Ocean: Juan De Fuca Ridge
ATAAAATGTTCCTCCAAAAATACCAGCAACGACTTCGGAGACTACTAGCACTGGGACTGCTTTCGCTATTCATAGCGTTGCCTGTATTCGCCCAGAGCAATACCTCGCTGATACCAAAAACAGATCCAGCTGGTTGTACAGGTTTGGTCAATAAAATCACTAGTCCCAATAGTGCATCTCAGTTCGAACTGTACGATATCCCGTGCTACGCGACTTATCTGATCGAGGTGCTCGTCTATTTCGCAGGCGGTATCGCAATCCTCTTCGTCGTCATCGGCGGCTATCAGTATATGCTCGGTGGTGTGACAGAGGACAAAGAAGCTGGTAAAAAAACCCTACTCTATGCGATCGGTGGTTTCGCACTCGTCGTACTGGCGTGGACGATCGTCAATATCGTACAGGTTTTTCTCACGAGCTAAACTCTGGGGAAAGGTGCTCCGCCTCTCAGTACTCCTCTTCCCGTGGGAGTTTTTGTTCGTTCCGATCTTCGTCCTGCCTTGCCTTTGGCTACAGACGGTACATGCCCGCCTCCGCCAAAGACTATGCTTGGCTCGGGATCTCCGCTCGTTCACTTAGTTGTGATTTGCTCATCCTTGGGATTTTCCGCTACACTCTCGCAGATGTCTATCGCCAAACAAGCGACGCTAACCTTGAGAGACGGGACTAAACTCAGCGGTAGTAGCTTCGGTGCACCCGTCGCTGCTAGTGGCGAGGTAGTCTTTGCCACGGGCATGGTTGGCTACCCAGAGAGTCTCACAGATCCCAGCTACGCTGGGCAGATCCTCGTGCTCACTTATCCGCTCGTGGGCAACTACGGCGTACCTCCACGAGTGAAAAGCTCACAATCCAAAGTAGAACAAAACTTCGAAAGCAATCAAATCCAGATCGCAGGGCTGGTAGTCTCCGAATATTCAGAAAAATATTCACACCACACTACCAAGCGTAGTCTAGCCGATTGGTTGAAATCAGAAAAAATCCCCGCCATGACTGGTGTGGATACTCGGGCATTGACACAGCAGCTCCGTGAGCACGGTACTATTTTGGGCAAACTAGAAGTCGGCACCAAAAAGCTCACTAAGTACTACGACCCCAGCGCAGAAAATATCGCGGCTAGTGTCTCGCCGACGAAGGCAAAATTCTTCAAAGGTGGTAAAAAGACCGTCGCAATTCTCGACTGTGGTATGAAGCTCGGAATCCTCCGTGATTTTTTAAAAAGAGGCGTAAGTGTCTGGCACTTGCCACACGATCACGATCTGACTGGTATCGAATACGACGGACTTTTCATCAGCAATGGTCCAGGCGATCCTGCACGAGCCCAGCCCACGATCGCGACTATTCGCCAGCAGCTCAAAGGCAAAAAGCCGATCTTCGGCATCTGTCTGGGCAATCAGCTCCTCGCACTCGCAGCAGGTATGCGCACAGCCAAGCTACCCTACGGACACCGTAGCCAAAATCAACCCGTACGCGAGGTTGCGACGGGTCGTTGCTTTGTTACCAGCCAAAACCACGGCTACGCCGTCGCAAACAAAATGCAAAACGGCTGGCAAGTCGCGTATGAAAATATCAACGACGGCAGTGTCGAGGGTCTGCGTCATCGTACCAAACCATTCTTCAGTGTCCAGTTTCATCCCGAGGCATGTCCAGGTCCGACAGATGCTGCCTTCCTCTTCGATGAGTTCATCGCGACACTCTAGCTAAGCAGCTCTTACAATAAAATCTCACTTCTGTATAACTTTTTCACGCGATTAAATTTGCACTTAAGCAAAAAGTACGTTTAAACTCGCTTGAATTGTAAATATCCTAACCCCTCCCCAAATATGTCTCTCCAGAAAGTTCTCAAGAAAGCTCAAGGCTTTACGCTCATCGAGCTGCTCGTCGTGATCGTCATCATCGGTATCCTCGCTGCGACCATCGTGCCAAAGATCATGGGTGCACCAGCCAAAGCGCGTGATACAGGGCGTATCGCTCAGCTAAACACTGTTGCCCTTGCACTGGGTATGTACTACAACGACAATGGTCAATATCCTGCTACGACTGGTTGTCTCGATCCTGCTGCTACCAGTGGTACAGCCTTCGATCTGATCAGCGGCGGCTACCTCGGCCAGAGCGACTTCCCAGTTGATACGACTACTTCTAATGTTGTCGGTAGTTGTACAGGACAGTTCCTCTACGAAGTCCTTACCAGTAAAGGTGTAGCCAAAAATGCCTTCGTCCTCTGGACTAATCCAGAAAGCGATGCAGTTGGTAACGCAGTAGATACTTGTATTGGCAAAACCGCACTCAAAGACACAGACGCTTGTATCAACACCGGTGTTGGTACTTCCATCGAAAACGCCAACATCTTCGGCAAGCTCAGCTTCTAGTTCTCGGTTCAATTCACAATTACAAAAAAGCGGCTCCGCGAGGAGTCGCTTTTTAATTCCAAATCTCCCCAGTCCCTCTTTGCGAGAGAGGGGAGCTAGCAGATCTACCTATAACCCTCTTTGTAAAAAGGTCAGTCGCTCGCAGGCAGCCGGAGAATACTTGTAACTAAAAAAGCACTGACATTACTGTCAGCACAATTAGTAATTTTAAAAATGTCATGCCCGACTTGATTCGGCATCTCCTGACTTTTAGTGGGTAAGAGATTCCGGCTCGGAGGCCAGAATGACACAACCTAGGGAGTTACCGCATGTCATCGTAGCTCTTCAACGCTTCGTTGTAAGCGACGAAAGCCAGCAGGATTACTGCGAAGTTGACGAAAATGGCTTGGAGGAGATGCATTTTTTTGGATTTGTCATTCTGGACTTGATCCAGAATCTCCGAGATGCTGAATCAAATTCAGCATGACAGAGTGAGAGTTGGATGACAGTTAATTAAGTAAAGAGCAGACCATTGCCTCGACCATCGAGGAAAATCTTCTCCCCACGGCGAGGAGCACGTAGCGTACGACCGTCAGAGGTGTCGACGCGCGTAGAGTTTTTCTTTTTGTACACGACATTGTGTTTGTCGATCCAAGTGCGCGGATTGATACGGAGGAGTTTGAGCATATTTATTTACGTGAAAAGAGCGGGGAGGCAAAGAGGAAACCGACAAGGCCTTTTTTCTTCGGGGCGTATTTGGCGTTTTGTTCGTTGATGATCGAGCAGTAGGGGCAGCGGTCCTGTCGGGTGGAGATAGCTTTGCCGCAGTCAGTACAGTTGACGATCATTATTTTTTAGGTGGAGTTGGTAGAGACGAGTTGGTTCTCGAGGAACTGATTCACATCGCTTTCGCGGATCCGATACACCCGACCGAGCCTCGCAGCGCGCAGCAAGCCTTGTTTGATGTAGCCCAGCACGGTGAAAGGGTGGAGCTGGAGCATAGTCGCGACCTGCTCCGGGGTGAGGATCTTGTCTTGCATAGTTAGCTACTTAGGGCTGCCGATTCTACCCAAGTTAACTCAACTTTGCAAAGGTTTATTATAAGGAACTAAAGTCTATTCAATCCCAGACAAGTCAAACAAACTAGATGTAGTATATACAAGTTAAAACACTTTAGCAAGATTTAGGTCAAGTTAATTTAATCTAACACAAATCTACTAAATTTTAAGTAGTATTAGACAGTATAGGAGTGGTCGAGAGGGCTTATTTACAGTTATTTTTATTTCACTGAGGCACAAGATAGTGTAGCACAAGATAGGGTAGTCGAAAGTAGTTGGGCGGTGATTAGACAGATCTGAGCAGTCTGACTAAACTCAAGCTGCATTTAACAAAATCCCCCTGCTCGTCCCGCCACAGGCGGGACTTGCTTTCCCCTTTATAAAAGGGGGACTTAGGGGGATTTTAATTTAATCTTTCTTCTCTTCCTCGTCTTCCTTCTTTCCATCGTCTTTCTCCTCGTCTACCACCTCGCCCTCGACGACCTCCTCGCCGTCTTTTTTGTTCTTATCATCGACTTTCACACCGTCGGCTGCGTCTTTGGCGGCGTCGGCCTGTTGGTACAGCTTCGCGAAAGCATCTTGGCTAGCCTTGCTTAGCTCTTCCATCGCGGTCTTTACTTTGGCTTCGTCCAGCTCTTTGTCACCTAGAGCCGATTTCAGAGCCTCTAGCTTCTCTTCGATCGCTTTCTTGTCGGCTGCTTCGATCTTACTCTCGTGCTCCTTCAGCGTTTTCTCTGTGGAGTAGACGAGTGTGTCGGCTTCGTTGACCACGGTGGCGGACTCTTTGCGTTTCTTGTCTTCCTCGGCATGCTCCTCGGCGTCTTTACGCATCTTTTCGATCTCTTCCTCCGACAGACCGCTGCTACCTTGGATTGTGATCTTTTGCTCTTTACCTGTGCCTTTGTCCTTGGCAGAGACATTGAGGATACCGTTGGCGTCGATGTCGAAAGTCACCTCGACCTGTGGTACGCCGCGTGGTGCTGGTGGGATACCGTCGAGGATGAATTTACCGAGTGATTTATTGTCCGCGGCCATCTCGCGCTCGCCTTGGAGTACGTGGATCTCGACACTCGGCTGGTTGTCGGCTGCTGTGGAAAATGTTTGTGATTTGGAAGTTGGGATCGTCGAGTTGCGATCGATCAGCGGCGTGCGGACGCTGCCCATGGTCTCGATGCCGAGAGTCAGCGGAGTGACGTCTAGTAGGAGTACGTCTTTCACATCGCCACGAAGGATACCACCCTGTACAGCCGCACCGATTGCGACAGCTTCGTCGGGGTTGACGCCTTGCTGAGGATCTTTCCCAAAGACTTCTTTGACCTTTGCTTGGACGGCAGGCATACGAGTCATGCCACCGACGAGGATCACCGCGTCGATATCTTTGGGTTCGAGTTTTGCGTCTTTGAGAGCTTTCTTACACGGCTCGATACTGCGCTCGACGAGATCGCCGACGAGAGCTTCGAGTTTCGCGCGGCTGAGCTTGATATTCAGATGTTTCGGACCACTGGCGTCCGCTGTGACGAAAGGTAGGTTGATCGTCGTCTCAGTCGCGGTTGATAGCTCTTTCTTGGCTTTTTCTGCGGCTTCTTTGAGTCTTTGGAGAGCGAGCTTGTCCGCTTTTAGATCGACGGCGTCCGATTTCTTGAATTCCTCGGCGAGGTGGTTGATGATTACTTGGTCGAAGTCGTCACCACCGAGGTGCGTGTCGCCGTTGGTGGCGATTACTTCGAACTGCTTCTGACCATCGACGTCAGCTAGCTCCAGTAGCGAAACGTCGAATGTGCCGCCACCGAGGTCGTAGACGGCGATTTTTTGATCTTTCGTTAGTTTTTTGTCCAGACCATAGGCGAGAGCGGCGGCTGTTGGCTCGTTTATGATACGTTTTACATCCAATCCGGCGATTTTGCCTGCATCTTTGGTCGCTTGGCGCTGACTATCATTGAAATATGCTGGCACAGTGACGACCGCTTCGGTGACAGTTTCACCGAGTTTTGCCTCGGCGTCGGTCTTCATTTTTTGGAGGATCATCGCAGCGATCTCAGACGGGCGGTACTGTTTGCCAGCGAGTGTGATTTCGGCTTCACCTTTGCTGCCTTTCGCGACTTTGAATGGAAACTCTTTGATCTCCTCTGTCACCTCATCGTACTGACGTCCGACGAATCGCTTGGCACTAAAGATCGTGTCTTCGGGATTGATGATGGCTTGGTTCTTCGCTGGTGTACCGACGAGGCGCTCACCGTCTTTGATCGCGACGACACTTGGAGTGGTGCGATTACCCTCGGCGTTTTCTAGGACTTCGGGGCTACCGCCGCGCATGACAGCCATACAGCTATTGGTCGTACCGAGATCGATACCTAATATGTAACTCATAATCAGAAAAGTTAAGATTTAAATTCCTGCCAAAGCTGGCAGGTGTCTATTATACAGGATTCTCCGTGGATTTCAAGTCTCTCTTTTGAATTTCTGCGATGGTTATATTGTAGTAGTTATTTTTTGACATTCAGTATTAGGGCATAATAAGATCTCCTCGTTTTTATTTTTGTAACTTTTTATCCATGACTAGTTTCGCCAAAATATCTACTCTCGCACTGGTCCTAGTGTCGCTAGTGCTGACTGGCTGCGGCAGGATCAGTGTCTCTACAGATCAGACTACTTATGCGCCACGGGCGGATATCACGATCAAGATTTCTATTTCCAAAAAACAAATTGGCGATCAGACTTGGGTTGGTGTCGTGCCAGCGAGCACGTCGCACGAGGGTGGAGTAGATCCTGATGATATCGGTCTGAGCTACTGGCAAGTCAAGAATATCCAAGGAGGTAAAGCAGTACTGACAGCACCGCTAGCTGTCGGGTCGTACGATGTCAGGATTTACAGCTCCGAGGATATCAGTACTGGTACAGAGCTAGCGACGACAGGCTTCGTCGTCACAGAGTCTGGTGAGCCAGATGTCCAGATAGGAGATTTGCCTTAGGTGGTAGATCTTTGCTACAATGCACTCACGTTATTACCCTTGGCTTAGGCTTGGGGTTTTTCCCCTACTATACACACCCACTATGCTTAATTCTCAAAACTTCGTCGCGGCGATCAATCAACTCTGCGATGAAAAAAAGATCAACAAATCCAAGGTGCTAGATGCGATCAAAGAGGCGCTCAAAGCAGCGTATCGCAAAGATTTCGGTACACGTGACCAAAACATCGAAATCATCTTAAATCCTGACTCAGGACAGGCGACTGTGCTGCTGGTCAAGACGATCGTCAAAGAGATCGAAAACCGCGAAGCCGAGCTAACGCTTGCAGAGGGTCGTAAGATCAAAAAAGACATCAAAGAGGGCGACAAGATCAAAATCGACGTTACGCCGATCGACTACGGACGCATCGCTAGCCAGAGTGCCAAACAAGTCATAATCCAAAAAATCCAAGAAGCTGAACGTGAGGCAGTCTACGAAGAGTACAAAGACCGTGAAGATGAGCTACTAAACGCGCTCGTCCACCGCGTCGAGGGTCGCTTCGTCTATCTGGAGCTAGATCGTACGACGGTCGTACTTGAGCCGCGCGATCAGATCCCTCGTGAGCGCTATCAGCAGGGTCAGCGAGTCAAAGTCTACCTCGAAAAAGTCGAACTCACTCCCAAAGGACCCAAGCTCCACATCAGTCGCACCCATCCGCGTTTGATTTTCCGACTCATGGAGCTAGAGATCCCCGAAGTCCGTAACGAAACTGTCATCGTCAAGGCTGTCGCACGTGATCCAGGTGTACGTTGCAAGCTAGTCGTCGACAGTACAGACGAGAGCGTCGATCCTGTCGGTGCTTGTGTCGGTCAAAAAGGCGCACGAATCCAAAATATCACCGATGAGATCGGTGGTGAGCGGATCGACGTGATTCAGTACACCGATGATTTCGATGCCCTGCTCAAGGAAACACTCAGCCCAGCACGGATTGATAAACTCATCAAACATACAGACGAAAAGCGTGTCGAGGTCTACGTCGCAGAAGACCAACGTGCACTCGCGATCGGCAAGAGCGGTCAAAACGTCCGCCTCGCCAGTGAAATCATGGGCTGGGAGGTCGACATCCTAAATACAGCAGATCTCGGTGCAACGGAAGATCCCGAAGGAGAGTCGTCCGCAGAGGCTACATCAGAAGAAAAACCAGTAGAAGTAGAGCTTGGAGCAAAGGCAAAAGCAAAGCCTGACGATTCAAAGTCTGTCAAAGCAGAACCCGAGACCAAGGAAGAACCTACCGCAGAGGAAGCCAAAACTGAAGAGCAAACAGCAAAGCCTGTCGAAGAGCAAAAGGACAAGTCTAAAGAGTCTTAAACTATGCCAAAACGCTACGGTATCCTCGCATATCCAGCAGGGCACTCGCTCTCGCCCGTCATGCACACGACAGCTTTCAAAGAGCTGGGTATCGATGCGACGTACGAGAAGTTTGAAAAAAGCCCAGAGGAATTAAAAGAGTTTATTCAACTGGTACGCGACGAGCATATCGACGGACTCTCGGTCAGTATTCCGCACAAGGTCGAGATCATGCCACTACTAGACGAGCTAGACGAGAGCGCGCAGCGGATCGGCGCGGTCAATACAGTTTACTGGCGAGCTGGTCAGCTGGTCGGTACCAATACTGACTGGCGTGGTGCAGTGGACACACTAGAGACTGCGATAGATTTGAAAGCCCAAAAGGTAGTACTGCTTGGTGGTGGTGGTGCAGCACGGGCAATCGTCTATGGCCTCCAGCAGCGCGGTGCAAATGTGACAGTATTTACGCGTGAAGCGTGGGAATATGAAGGGATTCAGAAAGATTTTGGTGTACAGTGCGACCTTGTCACGAATCTCGCGCAGTATCAGCCGGATCTACTGATCAACGCGACGCCACTAGGTATGGCAGGGGAGCTAGCGGGTCAGTCTTTTGTGCCTGTCGAGTATTTCGAGACTCATCGGCCACTCGTCTTTGACATCGTTTACAATCCCGCCGAGACAAAGCTCCTAGCAGATGCCAAAGCAGCTGGCTGTGAGACGCTCGCAGGACTCGGTATGCTCGTCCGACAGGGGGCTGCGCAGTTCAAAATCTGGACAGAGCGAGACGCACCAGTCGAGACTATGCATACAGCCGCTACCAAAGCCTTGCAAGAATAACGTTTTCCGCTAAACTCCTTCGGCGGGGTGGAGCAGTGGTAGCTCGTCGGGCTCATAACCCGAAGGTCGCTGGTTCAATTCCAGCCCCCGCAACCAAATTTGCATTTCTCACTTTTCCTAGGTATAATCTCCCCACTTATTTCCAGCCCCTTTTTCAAGGTAAAAAACTATGTCTCTCCGAACTTATTTGCGTGAAGCAGTCACCGAATTGCACAAGGTCGCTTGGCCGACTCGTGCTCAGGCAGTACGTATCTCGGCGATTGTCCTTGGTGTTACATTTTTCTTTGCGTTCACTTTTGGACTCTTTGACAAGGCGCTTTCAGCTGGCTATCTCTACCTATTAAACCTCGCGCAAGCATTCTAATATGGCCAAACAAGCCCAAAACACCGGACGCAACTGGTATGTACTCCATACGTACTCGGGCTACGAGGATGCGGTCAAGGAGGCACTTGAGCAGCGGATTGAGACTTGTAATATGCAGGATTACATCTTCCGTGTAGAAGTCCCCAAAGTTGATGAGATCACACTACGCCGTGGTCAAAAAGTGACCGAAAAGAAACGCTTGTTTCCAGGTTATGTACTGTGCGAGATGATCGTGACAGATGAGAGCTGGTATGTCGCACGCAACACTCCCAACGTCACAGGTTTCGTTGGTTCAGGCAATATCCCAGTGCCAGTCACACCTGATGAGTACGGTATCATCGAGCGACACGTGGGGGCTGGTGATACGAAGTTCAAGATTGAGTTCACTGTCAGCGATGTAGTTCAGATCATCGACGGACCATTCGCTGGCTACGATGGCAAGATCAACGAAGTCGATCGCGACAAAGGCAAGGTCAAGGTCAACGTCAGTATCTTTGGTCGCGAGACTCCTGTCGAGCTGGATTTCGTTCAAGTCAAAAAGAAGTAATGTCCAAATCTCACGTTGCCATCTTGCTCATCATTGGTTCGCTTCTACTCGTTGCGCTCGAGTATCTCTGGCGACATCAGGAGCTAATCCAAAATTTATTCTAAATAACACACCCTCATGGCCAAGACTGTCAAAACTCAGATCAAGCTCCAAATCCCTGCCGGTAAGGCGAATCCTGCGCCACCAGTCGGTAGCGCACTCGGTCAGCACGGTGTTGCGATTCAGGATTTTTGTACCGCTTTCAACAACAAAACGAAAGATCAGATGGGCGATATTATTCCAGTCGTGATCACAGTCTACGAGGATCGTTCTTTTGACTTCATCACGAAGACTCCACCAGCGAGTGAGCTGATCAAAAAAGAACTCAAGCTCAAAAAAGGGAGTGGCATGCCCAACAAGGAGAAAATCGGCACGATCACCCAAAAGCAGCTCCAGAATGTTGCAGAGAAAAAAATGCCTGATCTGACTGCCAACGATATCGAAGCGGCTAAAAAAATCATCGCAGGGACAGCGAAAAGCATGGGACTCAAGATCGAAGGCGAGTAGTCTTAGGTTTTAGTATTTTTATTTCCGAGGGAGTCTGCCGCAGGTGGACGCTCGCACCTCTAACCCCCACACATCATGCCCACATCGAAAAAGGCTGCTGACAAAGCTGCCAAAAAAACTGTAAAAGAGGAAGAGACTCTTCGTTCCACTCAGAATGACAAGGAACTATCGGATGACGAGCTTTTGAAACAAAAGAAAGAAGAGGCCAAAGCCAAAAAAGAGGAGGCCAAGGCTGAGAAGAAAGTCAAAAAGGCGGCTAAGAAAGCCACACCACAAAAAGCTCAGATCAAAAAGATCCAAAAACGTAATCCACTCAAAATTCATGGTAAGAAATACCGGGCAGCGGCAGAAAAGCTCGATAAACTCAAGACCTACGAGCTCGCCGAGGCGGTGAAGCTGACCAAGGCGTCCGCAACTACCAAATTTGACAGCTCGATGGAGGTCCATGCCAGACTTGGGATCGACCCCAAGAAGTCCGATCAGATCGTCCGTAGTACGGTCGCTCTGCCCCACGGTACAGGCAAAAAGCTCCGAATCATTGCTTTCACTGGTGAGGACAAAGCCGCCGCAGCGAAAAAAGCTGGTGCAGTCGAGGCTGGCGAGAAGACACTTGTAGAAAAGATCGCCAAAGGTTGGCTCGATTTCGACGTCGCTGTCGCCACACCCGATATGATGAAGCAGCTGGGTAAGATCGCCAAAACACTTGGACAGAAGGGTCTCATGCCCAACCCCAAAGCAGGGACTGTGACGGACGACATCGCCCAAGCGATCGAAGAGATCAACAAAGGCAAAGTTGAGTTTCGTAACGATTCTTTTGGTTTGCTACACAACATCTTTGGTAAAGTCTCCTTCGACGAGGCCAAACTACTTGAAAATCTCAAGGTGTATCTCGCTGCGGTAAGTGAGGTGAAACCCAAAGGTATCAAGGGCGTTTATATTCGTTCACTTGTACTCACGACGAGTATGGGTCCGAGCGTACGTGTCGATCTGAAGTCAATTAACAATTAATTGCTTCATTGAGTGAAATGAAAGTCCGTATCAAACGTATCGACAAGGAGCTGCCGCTGCCAGTCTACGAGACTGCGGGGGCGGTCGGCTTCGACCTCCTCGCGCGGAAGGATACGACCATTCAGCCGCAGGAGATCGTCCTGATCCCTGCCAATGTGATCGTGGAGACACCAGCTGGCTACGCTTTCATCGTCGTCTCGCGTTCTAGCACTCCACGCAAAAAAGGTCTGACCAAGCCCCACGGTATCGGTATCATCGACCAAGACTACTGTGGGCCCGAGGACGAAGTCAAAATCCAAGTCCGCAATTTCACCGACCAAGCAGTCACAGTAAAGCGCGGTGAAAAAATCTCCCAAGGACTCTTCATACCAGTCGAACGCGCAGAATTCGTCGAAGTAGACGAAATAGATCGCAAAACTAGAGGTGGGTTTGGCTCGACCGATAGCTAAAATGTCATGCTGGAACTGAATCAAGTTCAGCACATGGTTCAGGATGACGGAGAGACTAAGCGTCCTCTTTCTTGCGTTCGGATTTTCTGGTTGGTAGCTTTGGCTCGGCGAAAAGACCTTTGAAATCACCGCCAAAATCGTCCAAAGTAGTCTTCATGCCGATCACATCGTTGGGTGAGACTTTGGTCGTGGCGACCTTACGGATTTGTTTCTCGCGCGCGGCGATCTTTTGCTTGTGCTCGCGTACGCTCATAGTCACTAGTATCGAAGTATTGCAACGGAGGCACTGCGCGGCAAAGACTCCCTTCGTGCCGACGATATCCACGACGTCGAGTGCGTGCTCGGCGAAAAGCTCGCCACACTTCGGACAGTGGAGCTGCTCTTGGACATTCTTGACGATCTCGCGGAGGTGATTGAGCTTCATATCAGTTAGAAGATAGCACTTGGGTTAGACTTTGTAAAATAAAAAGGAGGTTATATTAGCTTATTTTTTTTAGCTTGTCAATGGCTAGCTGTAGCCGTTTGATAGTTTCGTTACGACCGAGGACAACCGCGACTTCGAAAGTGCCAGGGCTATATTTTTCACCTGTCAGAGCGACGCGCAGTGGCCAGAGTATTTGTCCGTTCTTGAGTTCGAGCTTCTTCACGAGTGCGAGCAGGTCGGTCTGGAGGCGCTCCTCTGTCCAGTCCTGCTCGGAGATTTTTTCCAGTACGGGTAGGCTCTCGGTGAGGGCGCGCTGGGCTAGTGCGAGGTCGACTTTCATCTTGGCATGGGGGTAGAGCGCGGAGTCGACCTCGGGTGTGTGGAAGAATAATTGCAACTGGGCAGGTGCTTCGGCGAGGTATTTGAGGCGTTCTTGGATCAGGGCGACGGCTTGCTCTAGCTTCTCAAAGTCTGTCATGCCGGACTTGATCCGGCATCTCGGAGATCCTGAATCAAGTTCAGGATGACATTTGGCAAGTTCAGGATGACATTTGGCAAGATAAGGTCGGATCTTCTCACTTAGCTCTTTGGGGCTGAGCTGGCGGAGGTAGTGTTGGTTTACGAAGTTCAGTCGCTCCAGATCGAAGATCGCGCCGGACTTTTGGACGCGGCTGAGGTCGAACTCCTGCTCTAGCTCTGTGAGCGTGAAAAACTCGCGCTCATCGCGTGGGTGCCAGCCCAGCAGCGCGAGGTAGTTCACCACTGCCTCGGGGAGGTAGCCCTCACGCCGGAAACGCTCGATCGTGGCGGGTTCGCCGCTCTCATCACGCTTGCTCATCTTGGACTTGTCGTGGTTTAGCAGGAGCGGCAGATGGGCGAATTCAGGGATCTTTGCTCCTAGAGCCTCGAAGAGCAGGATGTGCTTGATCGTGTTGGAGATGTGGTCCTCGCCGCGGATCACGTGGGTGATGCCCATCTCAGTGTCGTCTACGACGACGGTGAAGTGGTAGAGGTACTGCCCGTCTGCCTTGCGGATCACGAAGTCGGCGAGATGACTGCCGTGCTCTTTCACCTCGCCACGGATCAGATCGACGAAGCTGATCTCGCGTTCGGGTATGCGAAAACGCCAGACTGGCTGACGACCCTCTCTGGTGAGCTTTTCGCGCTCGGACTCGGCTATCTCGCGGCACTTGCCAGAGTATTTGGGTGGGAGTTTCTGCGCCTTCTGCTCCGCGCGCTCCGCTGTGAGCTCATCAGGCGTACAGTAGCAGGGGTAGATCGCGCCTGACTCCTTCAAGCGCTCGAAGTACTGCTTGTAGATCTCCGTGCGCTCACTCTGTCGGTAGGGCCCCTCATCGAAAGTCAGCCCGAGCCACTGGAGACCGTCGAGGATCTCCTGCTCGTAGCGAGGATCGCTGCGCTCGCGGTCGGTATCCTCACTGCGAAATACTATTTTGCCACCGTTTTTCCGAGCAAAGAGGTGGTTGAACAGTAGCGCACGCGCTGTGCCGATGTGCATAGCACCTGTGGGCGAGGGCGGGAAGCGAACACGGATAGACATACAGCAAACAGTATACAGCAGACAGTGGAGTAGCTCACGGCAGACAGTTTCCCTTTCGCTGTCCGCTGTCAAAACCTTGTATTTCAGAGGCTTTTGTGATAAAATACCCTGATGAACCAAAAACTAAAACTCCAGCGAAAAATCGTAGCAAAACTGCTGGCAGTCGTGCTGCTCGCGGTGTTTATCGTCGCGCAGCCAGCCATGGTGCAGGCAGTAGATCAGGCAAGTGTAGACGCTGCTTTGCAAGCGTGGAGTCTCAAAAAAGCAGATTGTCAGCGTCTTAAAAATGAGTTGAAAGATTGTGAAGATAGAATTGGTGAGGGTAACTGTATTCCAAGGCAGACTCGTGCCACTGCTTGTGAAGCCAACGTACATAATCTTTTTAATACGTATAACAGGGAGCGAGATGCTTTCAATTCATCACAGGATAAAAAACTGACGGAGGTTTGCGGGTTTGGAGGTCCTGATGTCACTGTCGATCTCCAGTCTGGCTTCATGAAGGGTCCGACAGGTGCTGGTACTCAAAATAAAATTCAACAATTGGACGGCAACTGTTTTATTTATCGCGGTGAAGCTGGTAAAGGTAAGTGGTATCAGATCGTCGCTGGATCGCACGGTGGTGACATCCTAAAGACTTATGCTAGCTATCTCTACAAGTTCCTCGCAGGTATAGTCGGACTACTCTCCGTGCTCATGCTGATCATCGGTGGGATCCAGATCATGACCGCGGGAGCCAACCAAGAAGGTGTCCAGAGTGGCAAGGACCGCGTGCTTGGAGCGCTGGCTGGACTCATGCTGCTCTTCCTCTCTGGTCTGATCCTCTACACTGTCAACCCTAGCTTTTTTGTCGCCAACTAATGTTTAAAAAACTGCTCATCACGTTGCTACTGCTCGCTACATTGGCGACACTACCTGTGCTAGCGCAGGTAGCACCGCCAGCACCAACACCGCCAGCACCAACACCAGCAGCAGTAGCACCGCCAGCTCTCATCGGTGGCGCAGTGCTGCCAGGAGTCGGTACAACGATCGCTACTGGAGATGCCGCTGGCAAGTTTACTTTCTTGCGCGACACTTTCATCACACAGCTCACCAAAAAAGTACTGGAATTCATAGCGGCGCTAGCGGTTACTTTCCTCGTCGTCGGAGCGTATCAGTACTTGACTGCCGTGGGCAACGATGAGCAGATCAAGCAAGCTCACAAGACGATCATGTGGTCACTCGTCGGTCTGGCGCTGGCGCTGCTGGCGTTTGCGATCGTCCAGGTTGTCATTAGTATCAATTTTGGTGCTCCTCCTCCTGCTACTACTCCATAAGTTATGTCTTTCCCTAGATTTCCAGTTCGTTTGCTACTAGTGGTAGCGCTACTGCTCGTAGGTCTGCTACCTGTGCTAGCAGCAGCTACCGATGTGATACCTGTCCCCGTAGCTGGTACCGAGGTCGCTAAGCTGCCTCAGGGTGATATCTTGGACGTAACAATCCCGACTGTGACCAAGCTCATGGTCTATGCACTAGGGATTACCTCGTTTATTATCTTCTCCGTCGCGGGTGTCATGTATGTCACTGCGTTTGGTAATCAAGAGCAGACCAAGAAAGCGACTCAGATAATCATCTGGGGCATCGTGGGGCTTGGCTTCGCAGCAGCAGCTTATGCACTGGTCAAAGGAGTACTCGGTTTTCAGTTTTAATTTATAATTTAGATTCCGGATCGCGCTTCGCTTGTCCGGAATGACGAAACACAAATGCTCTGGCAAAGAATCCTCAGCTCGGCTCTCATCACGCTCACTATGCTCGGTGGCGGAGTGAGTCTGGTACAGGCACAAGCATCTGCTACACCAACACCAACACCAACACCAGCAGCTCAGCCAACAGCACCAGCACCAAAGGGTGTGACATTGCCCACTATCAACTGTCCTGCGGGCGTACCTGGCTGTAGCACTGCTGCGACGACCAGTCTGACGACCGATGGCGCTGCATCGTCGACTACTCAGGTGATCCTTACGATCCTCGACGGTGTGCTCAAGTTCGCGGCGCTCATCGCCGTACTTATGCTTATCATTGCGGGTGGTCGACTCGTCGTCGCTCGCGGCAATCAAGAGGATATTCAAGCTGCCCACAAGCAAATCGTTTGGACACTGGCAGGCCTATTCGTAATCATAGCTTCACTGCTCATCGTAGATAATGTCGTCAAGCTAGTGTTTGACGCGACAGTGTCTCAATAATTCCATTGATGATTGAACCATTGAATGGTTTACATCATACCTGGCATACCACCCATGCCTGGCATACCACCACCCGCTGGAGCGGTTTCTTTTGGTTCAGGTTTGTCGGCGATGGCACACTCCGTCGTGAGGAAGATCCCCGCGATACTGGCGGCATTTTCCAGTGCGCTACGTGTCACTTTCGCTGGGTCGATGATACCAGCGGCGATCAGGTCTACGAATTCTCCCGTCGCGGCGTTGAAGCCGTGGGATTTGGATTTGTTGGTCAGGATAGTCTCGACGACGACACCGCCCTCGCGTCCAGCGTTGTCGGCGATCTGACGAGTCGGTCCTTCTAGTGCGCGGAGGACGATCTCGATACCGACTTTTTCGTCCTTGTCTAGGGTCGCCTCGCTGAGCTTCTTTAGTGCTTGGCTAGCGCGCAGGAGGGCGACTCCGCCACCTGCTACGATGCCTTCTTCTACAGCGGCCTTGGTCGCCTCGACGGCGTCCTCGACACGGTGTTGGCGTTCTTTTTGCTCGACTTCCGTCGCAGCACCGACGCGGATCACGCCGACACCACCGGTGAGTTTCGCTAGTCTTTCGATGAGCTTTTCCTTGTCAAAGTCGCTGGTAGCAGCGTCTAGTTCGGTTTTGATCTCGTTGATTCGGGCAGTGATGGCGCTCTTGTCGCCTTTGCCATCGACGACGGTCGTGTTTTCTTTGTCGGCGACGATTTTGCCAGCGCGTCCGAGGTCTGCTAGTTCGACATTCTCCAGCTTCAGCCCGACTTCCTCGCTGATGACCTTGCCACCGGTCAGCGCGGCGATATCGCTGAGCATAGCTTTGCGACGATCACCGAAGCCAGGGGCTTTGACCGCTAGCGCGCTGAATGCTCCGCGGAGTTTATTGACTACGAGTGTGGCGAGGGCTTCGCCGTCGATGTCCTCGGCGATGATTACTAGCTCTTTTTTCCCTGCGGCAGCGAGTTTCTCCAGTAGGGGGAGGATTTCTTGGATACTGCTGATTTTCTTGTCTGTGATGAGGATCTGGGCGTCGTTGAATTCAGCTTTCAGACCTTTGGTGTCGGTGATCATGTAAGGGCTGACATAGCCGTTGTCAAACTGCATGCCCTCGACGACATCGACTTCCAGACCGAGTGTCTGACCGGCTTCCACTGTGACGACGCCATTCTCACCGACTTTTGCCAGCACATCGGCGATGACTTGCCCGACTTCTTCGGATTGAGCACTGATCGTGGCGACTTGCTGCTGCTGCTCTTTGGTCTTCACTGGCTCGGCGAGTTTTTTTAGCTCGGCGACGACAGCACCCGAGGCCTTGTTGATCCCGTGTTTCAGGTTGATCGCATTTGCACCGTCGGTGAGGTATTTCAGTCCTTCGCTGATGATCGCGTGCGCGAGGACGGTCGCAGTCGTCGTACCGTCGCCGGCAGCGTCGTTGGTCTTGCTAGCGACCTCTTTGACCATTTCAGCACCCATGTTTTCGTATTTGTCTTCCAGTTCGATTTCTTTGGCGATGGTCACACCGTCATTGGTGATCGTCGGTGAGCCGTAAGATTTTTCAAGGATTACATTGCGACCCTTGGGTCCCATAGTGATCCGTACAGCGTCGGCGAGCTTCGTCACACCGGCGAAGAGCTTCTTGCGAGCGTCTTCGGAAAAGAGGATTGTTTTTGGCATTTTTAGATAGAATTAAGGATAAGATTATTTAGTCTGTTATGCCGGACTTGATCCGGCATCTCGGAGATCCTGAATCAAGTTCAGGATGACAATTTAGGTTAGGCTTTGTAAAAAATTAGCCCAATACTGCGATCACATCACTCTCTTGAATAAACTGATATTCGTCTTGCCCGAGCTTAACTTCGGTCGGACCGTACTTCGAGTAGAGGACAGTGTCGCCTTTTTTTACACTCAGTGGTTCGCGTTTGCCATCACGACCCAGTTTGCCCGGACCGACGGCGACTACCTTTGCCTTTTGCGGCTTTTCTTTGTCTGCAGTGTCGGGGATGTAGAGACCACTGGCGGTTTGGGTTTCCTCTTTCTCCGGTTCGATGAGGATGTAGTCGTTGACAGGTTGGATTTTTGGATTGGCCATTTTGAAAATTAAATTAAATACTTAGCGGCGAGTATTTTATGAAAATGGCTCGACAAAGTCAATATTTGGATTGGTCTTTTTTCCGAATTTTCGGAGAAAAACTTCCTAAGATGCCTTTTTAAACGTTTTGTCTAGCTGCTGGCGAGTCTGCCAGAGCTGCTCCAATGCTTGGACTTGCTCTGCGGCTTCGTTGCGCTTGAGGGTTAGTGCTTTGACTTTGGTGAAGTTGACTGTTGTGGTGGTACGGGCTTGTACGAGGAGGTTGTCGGTCTCGCGCAGGTGACCGCGAGCTTTTTGGTATAGTTTGCCGAATTCGTTTTGGCTGATGTGGCGGTACTGTTCTTTTAGTTTGGCAGTTTGTTGAAATAGTTTCTGATGCTTGCTGGCGAGCCTTTCCTGAGTATTTGTCGCAGCGATAGTCCGCTGTCCAGTCCAGATGAAGTGAGCAGGGTCATTGCTTGGGAGTGGCTGATGCCAGCCATTGGCCTCCATGATTGGTTTGAGCTGGGCGATATAGGTATGATCGGGATAAAGATCAATGGCGAGTCCTTTTTCGTGGAGGCTTTTGCCTGGCGTGGCAACTGGTCCTTTGAGTGTGGCTTTGAGTTTGGTCTGTAGCTCTCTGCTGCGCAGAGAAGAGGTCTTGATCGCTCCGATCATAAGCCCTTTTTTGCCTTTTACGACGATATTCGCATTTTGTGCGACGGCATGGATTGCTCGTAGTGAGGAGACTGTGGCGAGGTCGGCAGTGATTGGTCGCTGGTTTAGTGTGATCCTCGTCATGATTCCAGTTGGCTTTAGTTTTTCTGGTTTGACTGTGGTGTTCGCCGCTTCGATCGGCTTAGAGGTCGCCTTCACGATCGTGATATCTGGCTTAGTTTTGAGATTGGTAGTAGTAGGAGTTTGGTTTACAAGTTTGGTCGCTACTTTGGGTTTGTGGGGTTTGGTAGCTTTGACTGTGGTGTTCGCCGCTTCGATCGGCTTAGAGGTCGCCTTCACGATCGTGATATCTGGTTTGGTCTCTGGTTCGGTCGCTACTTTGGGTTTGTGATACTTGGTGGTTCGGACTTGCGTGTGGTCTGGCGTGAGGTGGTAGGCTGCGGCTAGCTCGGTGTTTGAGATTACGAGAGCGTAGCGTTTGTCGTACTTCAGATCTGTGCGTGGGTTTTTCACACGCTTGCCTGTACTCTCCTCTACGAGATACCGCCAGGTATCGGCACCGAGGAGCTGTACATAATGCTGCCAAGCAGCACGATCCTTTTTGTTGGATAGGTTTTTGGCATTTTCTACACAAAAATCTTGTGCACCCATGCCGCGGTGTGGTTTCGCCGCACTGGTACCATTGTGTCCAGTGAGTTGCTCTACTTGAGTCGTCTTTGTCTTGGGGGATTGTTTAGCTTTTGCGCTGGCTCGGTCTCGGGCGGCTTGCCATGCTTGAGGGCTGAGCTTCAGTTGGCCAGACAGTATGCGTGAGAGTGTGTGGGCAGTCCGTACATCTGGCATGACGGTATATTCCTCACCAGCGAGGAGGTTGCCTGTGTCTGCTGGGGTGTGACCTCGCTTGCTGACGAGGCGCTGGAGATCGACTTTTCCCCAGTCTGGTTCAAATTTTTTGATGAAGTCTCCCATTCGTATACCGATTGGGACTTTTTCCCAGTGTTGTCGGTCGATCAGCTTGTCGACAGGGTCGACTGTCTCGACTGACGTACTGGCACTTACATCTTCAATACTGGTGGGAGTTTTTTCCTCAGTGGTTGGAGCTTTTGTGATGGTGTAGCCAGTCTCGTCCTGCTGGAGACCACTCGGTAGTGGTGGTTTCGTCGCGGCTGTCTTTTGCTCTAGCTTTTGCTTGGACTTTTTTACATCGAGGGTGTTTTCTGTGGCGCAGCTGGAGAATATAGCAAGTGATAGTCCGATGGCGGCGATTTTTCCCACGACTGATTGACGTATCCCGCTCAAGACACCTTTGGCTTCCCCTCTATAGATGGCGATCTCTGCTGTGATCATCTCAGCTAGGCGACGAGCCTTTTCCGCGTATTCGTGATTGCCACTTTTCGCCATCTCTGCTTGAGTTCGTTCTATCACCGCCAGTCGTTCGGCGGGTTGTCGACGGCGAAACTCTGCGAGTGAAATGACTTTGATCGAGGGGGTTTTACGTTCCATAAATTCAAATAAAAGGTTCAGATTTTATCTGGTATTTTTATTTCTGTCAAGTGCATGGTAAGACCTTGCTAGGTGCTAAGTTGGAGCCTGTGAAAATCCATTCAAGCGTAATCTTCTAAAAATGCCTCTCACTACGACTACAGATCTCTTTACTCGGGCGCTCGCAGGTGGCTACGCCATCGGCGGGTTCAATGTCAATAATCTCGAAATAATCCAAGGTATCGTTCGAGCTGCCAGTGCGAAGAAGTCGCCTGTAATCCTCCAGGTCTCAGCTGGCGCGCGCAAGTACGCAGGGCAGACTTACCTCCGGCACTTGATCGCAGCAGCGGTGGAGGAGCATCCCGAGCTGCCACTCGCACTCCACCTCGATCACGGTGAGGACTTCGAGATCTGCAAAGCGTGTATCGACGGTGGCTTCACGAGTGTCATGATCGATGGCAGTAAGTATGAGTTTGCCAAAAATATCGAGCTAACCAAACAGGTCGTGGAATATGCGCACGCCAAAGGTGTGGTAGTCGAGGCGGAGCTCGGGCGGCTAGAGGGTATGGAGGACGATATCAAAGTGGAGAGCGGGCAGGGGAGCTACACTGATCCTGATCAAGCTGTTGAATTCGTAGGGCAGACGGGCTGCGATAGTCTCGCCGTCGCGATCGGCACGAGCCACGGCGCGCACAAGTTCGCTGGAGAGCCAAAGCTCGACTTCGAACGACTCCAGACCATTCATGCCAAACTACCAGAGACACCGCTCGTACTGCATGGAGCGAGTAGCGTGCTCCAAGACTTCGTCGAAGAGATCAATAAGTACGGTGGGGAAGTCAAAGGTAGTCGCGGTGTACCGGAGGAGATGATCACTGAGGCGACCAAGTACGGCGTCACCAAAGTCAATATCGATACCGATATTCGGCTCGGCTTCACCGCCGCGACTCGCCGCTACAACGTCGAAAACCCCGCCAACTTCGACCCACGCAAACCACTCGCCGCCGCGCGCGATGCGGTCCAGCAAATGGTCGAGCACAAGATCGAGATACTAGGTTCGGCTAATCAGATCTAAAGTAATGCCAACTAAAAAACTTCGTATCGCGATCAACGGTTACGGGCGAATCGGGCGCAATGTCCATCGTCAAGTTTTGAATACGCCAGAT
>VAPM010818816.1_pt1 | contig 21044 bp, 23 predicted proteins | sample 3395091 | NCBI WGS metagenome assembly VAPM01 (sample SAMN08290445, study PRJNA428436) | hydrothermal vent metagenome | isolation source: Deep-sea hydrothermal vent chimney 3 | place: Pacific Ocean: Juan De Fuca Ridge
AAACATTCATTTACCTCAAATAATATGAGGTCTAATTTAATAAAAAATGTTTAAATTTTAATCAATACCTCTGTAATTGTTAATAATAATTCTTTTTTTTGCGAACACAATCTAACGGTAATTCATGAAACGACTATTGCAAATATAATTTTTATGCTTTTCAAAAAAATAATTATTTTGTAATAGTAAGTTCCATCTGCCCTTTTAAAAAATAAAATATTTCAGATGAAACGTATTGTAATTTTTGCATCAGGTTCTGGCACAAACGCCGAGAACATTATAAAATACTTTCAAAAAAGTACAGTAGCAACTGTTGTTCAAGTGCTTTCTAACAAGAAGGATGCCAAAGTTTTAGAACGATCTAATAGATTGAATGTTAAAAATTTATACTTTAATAGGAATGATTTTTTTGAGACAGATACTATTTTAAAACTTGTAAAAAAGGAAGCAGATATTATTATCCTTGCTGGATTTTTATGGCGAGTACCTCAAAAAATCATTGATACTTTCCCTAATAAAATAATTAATATTCATCCAGCCTTACTGCCAAAATATGGTGGAAAAGGAATGTATGGTATGCATGTGCATAATGCTGTGATTGCTAATAAAGAAAGTGAAACGGGAATTACCATCCATTATGTCAATGAAAATTATGATGAGGGCGCTGTAATTTTTCAAAAAAGGGTATTTATTACCAACAATGATACTGCTGAAACGGTTGCTGGGAAAATACATCAGCTAGAAATGGAATATTTTCCAAAGGTTATTGAAGACGTTATATTAAGAAAATAGAATAAAGAAAAGAGACCTTAATATTTAGGAATAAAAAATGAAAGTACATATTTATACAGACGGTGCATGTAGCGGAAATCCCGGAAACGGAGGCTATGGTATTGTAATGGAATGGGTTGGTAAACCTTATAAAAAAGAATTTTCTGAAGGGTATAGAAGAACTACCAATAATAGAATGGAATTATTAGCCGTGATTGTTGCCTTAGAAAAATTAAAAACAGATAAGGTAATCGTGACTGTTTTTTCAGATTCTAAATATGTAGTAGATTCTGTTGAGAAAAAATGGATTTTTGGTTGGGAGAAAAAAGGCTTTAAGGATAAAAAGAATGTAGATCTCTGGAAACGGTTTTTAAAAATTTACAGAAAACATATTGTTTCTTTTGAATGGATAAAAGGACATAATGATCATTCTCAAAATGAACGTTGCGATGAATTAGCGGTTAAGGCTTCACAAAAGAAAAATTTATTGATTGATGAGGGGTTTGAAAATAAACCGAAAGGATTGTTTTGAGTTAGCCTCAAAACCTCTGTGTATCTTTGTGATTCTCTGCGTAACTCGGCGCAATAACTATAACACTGAGTTTCGCAGAGAAATAAGTTGATTACAACTTTTACTCTTCAACCTTATGGCAAGTCATTTGCTCTTCACCATTGTTGGCATATAGTTTAAGCTGTCCATCAATAATTTTATAAGATGAAGTTTTCTGTAAACAACTAAAAAAAGTTTTTTCAATTTTTATATTTGTACACATCATTTTAGTAGCATTTGGTATTCCAAATTTAATTTGATCACCTTCAATAGAAAAATTAGCACCATAAGAATTACAACCGGCATTACCAGATATTTTTTTAGTATCAAAATCTATAGTAAGCGTAGGTGATTTACTTAGATTGTCCATTCCGGTTAATTTAGAAACTTTCCAATTACCCTTAAAACTTGATAACTCTTGAGAGGGTTTACTTTTTTCTTCATAAATAATTTTAATCAATTTGTATTTCAAATTAGATCCATCAATAGGTGGGTTTTTAATTTTTATAACTTTTACTTCCATTTTATAAGTTACACCTTCTTTATATTCAAAACCTTCAATATTACTATTCAATAACGTCCAATCATCTTCTAGAGCTTCTTTAACTTTCAAGCATTTTTGAGATTTATTATCTTTACAATCGGCAAAAGAATCTGACACATAAATTGTTTTATTGACACTACATGAACTCATTAGTAAAACTATTGTTAATAATAAAAATATTTTGTTCATCATTAAAGTTTTTAAGTAAGCATTTGTTTTGCTCGTTGTACAGCTTCTGCTAATTTAATAATTTCTTCTTTAGTATTATAAAAAGAAAAGGATGCACGAACTGTACCGGGAATATTATAGAAATCCATTATTGGTTGCGCACAGTGATGTCCGGTACGAACAGCAATACCCAATTTATCTATGATTGAACCAATATCGTAAGGATGAATACCTTCAATATTAAAAGAAATAACAGAAGTTTTTTCTGGTGAAGTTCCATAGATTCTCAATCCGTCAATAGCTAATAATTTTTCTGTACCAAAATCTAGCAACTCTTTTTCATAATCTGCTATGTTTTTAAATCCAATGGTATTCATATAATCTATGGCAACTCCAAAAGCAATACCACCACAAATATTTGGAGTTCCGGCTTCAAATTTATGTGGCAAATCTGCATAAGTAGATTTTTCGAAAGTTACTTCTTTGATCATTTCACCACCTCCTTGATAGGGAGGAAGTTTGTTAAGGCAATCCTCTTTCCCATAAAGAACACCAACTCCTGTTGGACCACACATTTTATGAGCCGAAGCAACATAAAAATCTACATCTAATGCCTGCACATCGGGCTTAATATGTGGACAAGCCTGCGCACCATCTATCAAAACAGCAGCACCCACATTATGGGCTTTGTCAATAATTTTTTTAATAGGATTGATAGTGCCTAAGGCATTAGAGATATGATTTACAAAAACCAATTTGGTCTTGTTAGAAAGTAAACTATCATATACATCAATTAATAACTCCCCTTCTTCATTGATAGGGATTATTTTTAATACAGCACCTGTCCGTTCACAAAGCATCTGCCAAGGCACAATATTTGAATGATGTTCTAGAGTCGAAACGATAATCTCATCACCTTTATTGATAAAAGAAGTAAATCCGGTTGCTACTAAATTAATAGCATGGGTAGTACCAGAAGTGAAAATTATTTCATGAGATTTTTCAGCATTAAAATGTTGTTGAATTTTTTTACGGGCCTGCTCATACGCATCGGTAGCCTCTTGACTTAAGGTATGCACACCGCGATGTATGTTTGCATTGTAGTTTGAATAATAATCTACAATAGCATCAATAACTATTTGAGGTGTTTGCGAAGTAGCAGCATTATCAAAATAGACTAATGGTTTTCCATTAACTTTACGTGAAAGGATAGGAAAATCAGCTCTTATTTTTTCTATATCAAACATGTTTCTTTTTTAGAATCATTCTAAATACAAAATTACAAAAATGAATTACATTTTACATAATTTTTGTGCTTCAGAGATAACTTTTTCAATTTTAGTTACTGAAAATCTTAACAATTTTAGTTTGTGAGCAGCAAGAACAAGGTCTTGAGTTAGAATAATATCGTTTTCTATAAGTAGTTTTTTCTCTCTTTTTGTAAGCGTAGTTAATACGGTTATGGGATAGAGCCCGTATTGATCAACATTTTTAGAGATTCCGTTATTTTTAGGATAATCCCAACTTAATAAAATCAATCCAGCACATTTTCCATAATGGATAGCATCTTCTGTAAACCGAGTATTGGTTACTATCCATCCTTGTTTTAAAAATGTTGTTTTATTAGGGTTTGCATTCCATTTCTTCTGAACATCCAAAAATCTAGAATTTATATACAAAGGAATTTTCACATTGCTTACCGTTTTGATATTTGAATGAAACTTACATTCTATGGTAAATGTGTTCCCTTCTTTTTTCGCTAGCACATCAATTTCATGAGTAACGCACTCGCCTTGTAAAAGCACACTGACTTGTGTTTTGTAACCTTTTTGTTTTAATATTGCACCAACTAAGCGTTCAAACGGATAACCTGTTGGTCCTAAGTCAAAAATGGCTCTTTTTAAGCTGTACTTTGAGGCGCAGATGCGACTCGATTTTTTTAATAGATGAAATGCTTTTTTGTAAATTTCTTTAGAGGTAATTTCGTCATACAAATATGGGCTTATTGTTTTAATAATTGAATTAATCATTTCATCAGATGCTCCACTTTTTTGAAGTGATTTTTTTAGTTTACGGAATGAGAATTGTTCTAATTCACCTGAAGATTTTCTAACAAAAACAGAAGAGTCATTCATATTGTTTCGTTTTAGAATCGTAATATTTCAGTCATAATCCCGAATCGGATGATATCTAATTTCTCTTGAAAATAGATATTATAATAATCCATACCGTGATAAAATTGAACGAATAAACCTATGTCTTCCAAAAATTTAGGATGATAATAAAACGTTAGACTAGCATTCAACCTGTCTAAATCAAAAGTGTTTAAATTGTTATAATTATCAAGCATTATTGAAGTGTCTATCTTTAATGAAAAATTTGGATTATCATCTTTATCAGAATTGATGAATGGTAGTTTAAATGCTGTAAATGTATTGTGCCACCTGAGTCCGCTATATTGCCCTTGTAATTCTTCTAACATCCAGCTTTTTGGATGAATTTCAATAGAACTTTTGAAAAACTTAACAGCGTTTAACGCACTACTATGTGATGTTTTTAGGATACCTATTTCAAAAAAATTTGTTGCAAAATTTCCTGATTGTAAATTTATAAGTCCATTTTCGTCATAAAAATCACCATCTTGACCATTAGAATGGTGGGCAATCCTTCCGAAAAGGGTATTGTGAGTTTTAGACTGTTTGTTGCCCATTACATAATAAAATGAAACTTGAGGCATATAACTTGGTGTGCGTATAGGAAAAGATGCTTCGTTGTACATTCTAATAATTATCTGAGAAGTAAGAACTGCCATTAATCGTGAATCTTTACGTTTACCTATGATAAAACTCGGACTAATATTTGCTTCAAACATTAACGGAGCGATGGTACCAATATCTGTTGGAAATGTAACATAACTATCAGTTTGATTAACCAATGCTATTTTTGATATATCAAGTTTTGGAATACTGTCGTTATTTTCTTGTGAATACCCATAATCGAAAAGAAAGTATATCAAAAATGAAATGTAAAAATACTTGTAAATATTTTTTTTAAAATTACTTTTCGCCCTCATTACATATAAATTATCTTTATAATTTTTGTAGTGCTAGTGTTCAGCTCAAAGCTAGCTTTAGAAAATTTAGGACGGTTTCTCATTCCTAAAGATTCATAATTTGAAAAGCCAATACCTTCTTTTGGCAAGATAAATTTTTTATCAATTTTGCCATTTTTATTTTCATCGTGAAGTATATTTACAGCGTATTTCCCTTTAGGTAAATCATTAAAAGTTATTGTTGCTGTATTATTGCTAATGGCTACGCTGTCTTTTCTGTAATACTTTTTATATTTCTCATCAGGAATAGTTCCATCTTTATTATATATGGCAAATTGAACTACACCTTTTGAATTTCGCAAGTCTTTTACGGTTATTGTTAAAGAATAGGTTTCATCATTGTTTTGGAAGTTAAAAGACATAAAAATAGCTACAATTACCAGTATTGATATCTTTTGAATTACTTGCTTCATTGTATAGATGTTTTTTAGTAAGAAATTTAAAAAGATGTGTGATGACATCTTACTTTTCTCCATAATTTTAATAATTAATATTTATTTTCTGCAAACCACCATTTAGGATTGTTTTTCTTTACCAATCCGAATTTTTTAATTGCGTGGGTTTCAATATGTGCAATTAAGTCATCAACCGAATCTGTTACAAATAATAATTTCATATCTTCTGAACTGATACTTTCATTTTTAGCCATTACTTGAATGTGTTGACATAATTCCTTATGGTATTCTGAATCAAAAATTACAACAGGAAAATTTTGAATCATTTTGGTTTGTATCAATGTAAGCGACTCAAATAATTCATCTAAAGTACCCATCCCCCCAGGCATTACAACAAAAGCAAAAGAATATTTCATCAATAAAAACTTACGGACAAAAAAATAGCGGATATTTATCCATTTATGTAAATATGGATTAGGTTTTTGCTCAAATGGAAGAATAATATTACAACCCACAGAATATCCACCAGATTCATAAGCTCCTTTATTAGCAGCTTCCATAATTCCAGGGCCGCCACCTGTCATAATAGTAAATCCCAGTTTGGATACGGCTTCGCCAATTTCTACTGCATTTTTATAATGATTAGAATCTTTTGTAAAACGCGCCGAACCAAATACAGTAACACATAGGCCAATAAAGTGCATTTTTCTAAACCCTTCTATAAAGCTAAAAAACACTCTAAATGAGAAAAATAACTCCTTAACCCTAGAAAGAGGACCTCTTAAAAAGAGTGATTCATCAGTTTGTAAACGATAGTTTTTTTTCATTAGTTTATCTTTTTATAGCTCCAAACAGCTAACCCGTTCATAATAATTGCATACAGAAGTGTTTTTCCGAATTGAGGTAAAATATCAGCAAAGCTAGAACCTTTTAACATGACCATTCTCATCACTTCTACATAGAATTTTATAGGATTAAACTCAGTCAAAGCCTGTGCCCATTCTGGCATACTTTCAATAGGAGTAAAGAGTCCACTCATTAAAATAAAAATCACCACAAAAAACCAAGCGATAAACATGGCTTGTTGTTGAGTGTCTGTAAAATTTGAGATAAAGAGTCCGATACCAAGAATTGCCAAAATATAGATAGACGTGTAGAGGTACATTAAGGCTAAACTACCAACCATGGGCACATCAAATAGTAATTTTGCAATAATTAATCCTATGGTTAATAAAAGCATCCCTAGTACCCAAAAAGGAAATAGTTTACCAATAATAAATTGATGTTTTTTTATGGGTGTAACGTTCATTTGTTCTAGTGTACCAATTTCTTTTTCGCGAACAATATTCATTCCAGACAAGAATAAAGTTATCATGGTTACCAATAAAACTAAGATGCCTGGCACCATAAACGTTTTATAATTCAAGGTCTTATTATACCAAAATGAAGGGATACTTAAGATGTCTTTTGGCATATTCTTCATGTCTGAAGGCTGCATCAAATCTACTTGTGCATTTTTATTAAAGCCTTGTACAATCTGATTGATATATACATTTTCAACACCGGCAGCAGCACCATCAATGGCATTTATAGTTATAGACAGGTTTGTTCTTTTTTCTTTTAATAAATCGCGTTCAAAGTATTGCGGAATTTCTAAAACTACATCAACTTCTCCTTTTAACATGGCAGCATCTGCAATTTTACTTGAAGGGAAATAGGTAGTGACATTAAAATATGTTGAAGCATCAAATTTATCAATTAGTGCTCTTGAAAAAGAAGTTTTATCGTGATCTATATAAGAGAATTTGATATTTTTCACTTCAAATGTGGCTGCATTCGAAAGAATGATGAGTTGAATTAAGGGCAATACAAAAATAAGCGGCAACATTGCCTTATTTCTAAAAATTTGCTTGAATTCTTTTTGAATAATGTATCCTATTATCTTCATTTCTTTTTTTAAGAATAGAGAGAAAAGAGGAGAGAATAAAGACAATGAAAAAGAGTATAACCTTTCATCTATTTTCTCTTCTCTCTTATCTTTCATTCTAATCTAATTTTATACTTTTTAATACTCAATACTATAAAAAATATGGTCATTCCTAGTAAAATCGATGTTTCTTTCCATAGAATTGTTAATCCAACTCCTTTTAGCATGATTCCTTTTAAAATGATGATATACCATGTTGCAGGAATAACATTACTGATAACTTGTAATGGTAATGGCATACTTGCAATAGGAAAAATAAAACCGGATAATAAAATTACAGGTAACATTAACCCCATTAAGGAAACCATCATTGCTGTTTGTTGTGTTTCTGAAATTGTCGAAATTAAAATTCCTAAGGATAAAGCATTGATAATAAATAAAATACTTTCTGCTCCCAATAAGAAAAGACTCCCTTGTACAGGCATTTTAAAAATAAAAATACTCAGTACAATAATAATGAGAGCATTAATTATAGACAAGAAAATATAGGGTACAACTTTACCAATAATTACCTGAAAAGGTTTTAATGGCGATACCAATAAAATTTCCATAGTGCCCAATTCTTTTTCTTTGGTGATGGAAATGGAGGTCATCATAGCAGAGACCAACATTAAAATAATGGTCATTACACCAGGTACAAACATAAATACACTTTTTAACTCAGCATTATAAGCCATTTTTGTTTGTGGAATAATTTGATAGGCAATTTTAATGTCTTTATTAACTTCTTGCTGATACTTACGCAAAATGGAATTGGTAAAATTACTGATGGTATTTGCGGTATTAGGATCGGTTGCATCAGTTATAATTTGGATGGTTGCTTTATTTTCTTTGATTAATTTTTTACTGAAATCTTTTTCAAAAACCAATACAGCTTTTACTTTTCCTTTTTTAAAAACGGATGCTATTTCGGCCTCATTTTCAATAGCTTCTCTATTACTAAAGTATTTTGACGAAGAAACTTTATTGATAATTTCTTTGGTAGTAGCGTCTTTAGATTTGTCTAGAATAGCAATATCAACATTGTTAATTTCGTTGGTTATGGCAAAGCCAAAAAGCATAATTTGGGCAATTGGCATCCCAAAGAGAATAAACAAAGAGCGTCTATCTCTAAAGATATGGTAAAATTCTTTTTTTATAAATCCTATAAATCGTTTCATACGCCCCTTCTAACTCCTCCAAAAGGAGTGAATTATTAATTGTATTAAATTGTTGTTTGTTCTATTTGATTATCGTGTTCATCACCCTTTCCTTTGGGAAGGGACGGGGATGGGCTTCTTGCTAATTTTAAAAATACATCGTTCATACTTTCTACTTCAAATTGTTTTTTTAGTTTCTGTGGGGTGTCTAAAGCTTCAATTTTTCCGTTTACCATAATAGAAACTCTATCACAATATTCTGCCTCATCCATATAATGTGTGGTTACAAAAACGGTTGTTCCGTTATGAGCCGTTTTGTAAATCATTTCCCAAAACTGACGTCTTGTAATAGGATCAACTCCACCCGTTGGTTCATCTAAAAATATAATTTTAGGATCATGCAATAAAGCTACCGAAAAGGCTAATTTTTGTTTCCATCCTAAGGGTAAAGAGCTTACTAACTCATTGGCGACTTCTTTCAAACCTAATTCGTTAATTAATGCAGTTCTTTTTTCTTTAATTTTTGCTCTTGACAAGCCATAAATCCCTCCAAAAAAGGTAATATTTTCTTTTACGGTTAAATCGTCATATAAGGCAAATTTCTGGCTCATATAACCAATATTTTTTTTGATGCTTTCGGCATTTTTATATACGTCAAAACCCGCTACTTCTGCCTCTCCAGAAGTAGGCGTAGAGATACCAATAAGCATTTTCATTGCCGTTGTTTTACCGGCACCATTTGCACCTAAAAATCCAAAAATTTCACCCTTTTTTACTTCAAAGGTAATGGCATTTACTGCGGTAAAGTCACCAAATATTTTGGTTAATTTTTCTGCTTTTATGACGCTTATTGTTTTCATTTTACTTTTTATTTAGACCTCACAGGTTTTAAAAACCTGTGAGGTCTCAGGAAATTTAAATTATCTAGCCAATTCCATAAAGGAATCTTCAATAGTAGTTTCAGTTGGCTGTATGGTAATGTTTTTTAAGTCTTTGTTTTCTAAAAATTGAATCAATTCTTTTGGATTAAAATCGTCTCTTTGGTCTGTATAATGCACAAATTCCCCGAAAGGGTAAACACTATAATTGTGTTCATATGCATTGAGGTATAAAATGAGTTCATACATTTTATCAGCCTTGATATCGTATATTTTTTTTGGATAATGCTTTATTATTTCTTCTGGAGTATCAATTTCTAAGATCTTGCCGTCTTGAATGAGTGCAATTCTATCGCACAATGCCGCTTCATCCATATATGGTGTTGATACAAAAATTGTAATTCCTTTTTGTTGTAAACGTTTGAGCATTTCCCAAAATTCTTTACGTGAAACAGGATCTACACCCGTTGTTGGTTCGTCTAAAAATAGTACTTTGGGTTTGTGAATTAAGGCACAAGACAAGGCTAATTTTTGTTTCATCCCACCAGATAGTTTTCCAGCCCTACGTTTCTTAAAAGGTTCTATCTGAACATAAATATCTTTAATTAAATCGTAGTTTTCTTCAACGGTCGTACCAAATATAGTAGCAAAAAACGTCAAATTTTCTTCAACGGTTAAATCTTGATACAATGAAAAACGTCCCGGCATATAACCTACATGATTTCTAATGTCTTTATAGTTTTGAACAACATCATAACCGGCCACAGTCGCAGTGCCTTTATCTGCAATTAAAAGTGTGGTTAGAATTCTAAACAAAGTGGTTTTTCCAGCACCATCAGGACCAATTAAGCCAAACAATTCACCTGCCTTTACCTCAAAAGAAATATCTTTTAAAGCAGAAACGCCCTTAAACGATTTGCTGATATTTTCAATTTTAATACTCACAATTTTATTTGTGTTGTTGTTTGTTAAAATACTTAGGGATTAGTATAGACAAAATAACTATTACTACCCAAATACTAGTTCTAAAAAGCATGGCTCCAATACTTTCTGTAGCTACAGTAGTGCTAAAGAATTTTAAATAAGCAAAAACCATAAAATGTAAAGTCAAAATAGATAGCGTTAGGTATTTAGCTATTGTTTTACCCTGCCAAATTAGATAGGCAACAAAAATGGAAATCACACCCAAAAGGACATTATACGAAACTAACCATGTTAGAATGGTATAATCTTTGGTATCAATACCAAGTAGTACTTTTGATCCTGCAAAAACGGACATCAACCCTAAAAATAGGGCAAGAACTACTGCTATTTTTTTAGATATTTTCATAAACGTTACTTAAAATAATTTTCATAGTATGACAGATGGATGTTCATTGTATCATAATTTTTTTTACAGGTATCTAAATCGGAAGACTCTAAACCATCAAATAAGCCTAACATAGGTTTTAAATAGTTGTGTAACTGGTTGTGAGATTCACCTTTCATAGTACATTTTTCAAAAATAGTTGTAAATTCTGTTTCAAGATTTTCCTTTAAGGATGCATAACCAAGAGTTGATTCTTTATCTGTAAAAGCACTCATTAATTGTTGCATTCTTTTGATGCCTTCTGTGGTTTCAAGGTTTGCTCCCCATTTTTCACCATCATTTAATTGTACAGCACCAGTTTCATGGTGATGCTCTTCCGGTTGTTGGGTTTCTGTACTTTCTTCTGTTTTTGGACTTGTATCTTTATTTTCAACTTTGTCTTTGCAAGAAGTTGTAAATAGTAAGATTGCAATAACAGAAACTAGGCTAATAAAATGTTTCATATGATTGTATTTATAGTTTAATTATTTTTTCTATTCTTTCCTTTTCCTTTACCCATTCCCTTTCCTTGCATTTCTTTCATATGAGCATCCATCCAGTCTGGTTTTTCAACTTCATTGTCATATAAATATTCTGCAATTTTATTTAAATCTTCTGTTGGTAATGGTAGTTTAGGCATTACTTTAAAACGCTTTACTGCACCTAGCATCAAAGCTTTATCTTCTGTTGGGTTTTGAACCCAATTTACCACAGCATTAACAAAATCCTTTTTGTTGTCATTTTTTTTTGCATAATTTTTTTTTACAGCCTTAAATGGAGGAGCTATAATATCATCATGAGATTTTGCTTTTGGATTATGACATGCATAACAACTGTTTTTCATCAGAGTGTAACCTTCATTTTCCTGTGTTTTACCCGCCACAGCTTTGTTTTTTGCTATGGACTCTGTAACTGATTTCTCTTTTTTTGTTTCATTACAGCTTGTTAATACCGCCATAATACTTACTAATAAAATCACTTTTTTATACATTTTTTTTTGGTATTTAGATTAATTAATTTTACCGAATATTTATCTGTTTGTAGCTTTAGAAAAGGAGGACTGAACACTGAACTACTCATTCCCAATCCACATCTCTGCAGGCATTCCTATTTTTAAACTTCCGTCATTTTTTACATTTATTTTTACAGCATAAACTAAGTTGACACGTTCTTCTTTAGTTTGAATAATTTTTGGTGTGAATTCAGCTTCAGAAGCAATCCAACTAATAGTGCCTGTATAATCTTTCATGATATCTCCAGCATCAATTTTAACGGTAACTTCTTGCCCTATTTTAGTTGCTGCCAATTGTACTTCACTAATATAAACACGTAACTGCATGGTGCTTAAATCAGCAATTTTATACAAAGGTTTTCCGAAAGATGTAATCTCGTTAGGCTCAACATATTTTACTAAAACAGTTCCGTTAATAGGATTTGTAATTTTACTTTTTTGAATCAGATCATTAAGTTGTTTAATTTGTATGTCAATACTTTTCAATTCATTTACAATAGGCGCATTTTGAATTTCAACACTTCTAATTTGCTGTTTGATTACATCTATTTTTCCTTCAACATCATCTAATTGTTTTTGAGTTCCCGCATTAGCGTTGATTAAATTTTCAATTCTATCCTTGGAAATAGTTGCTGTTTTTTGTTGAGATTTTAATACCTGTATTTGAGATAAAACACTTCTAGATTTTGAAACGATACTATTTTTTGAAACTCGAAGCTGTTCTTTTTTTAAGTTCAATTGAATGGTATCAATATAACCAACCACAGTGCCTTTTTTAATGGTTTGCCCTTCTTCAATACTGAAGGCTAATAATTTACCATTACTTTCTGCTGAAATAGTAGTTTCAACGGCTTCAAAATTTCCATATCCATCAGCTTTATCATTATTTTTATTACAAGAAATGAGTACGCTTGTAGTTAGTAAGAGTCCGAATATTGTGTTAGTAATTCTCATAAGAGTTTGTTTATATGTTGTCTAAATTTGTTTTTTTAATAATCTTTTTAAGGTGTCCCCTTTGTTGTTTTATAATTAGCTTTTGCTAATAGCAATTCTATTTCATGAGTGTTTAAATTATTTTCTGCTTCGTATAAATTTGTTAGCTCTGTAATATATGCCGATGAGGTAATCACACCATTTTTTAATTGAGAATCAGCCGACTTTAAAATCTTTTTACGCAGTTCGATGATAGTTTCATCAGATTGGATAAATGTCGAAATTTTATCAATTTCAGATTGTTGTTGTTTGAGTTCTATATTGGTGTTTAATTGAAATATATCTTGTTGATTGTCAATAATTTCTTTTTGTACTTGCAATGCTTTTCGTTGCTTTTTAGTAGTATTCCAATCAAAAATATTCCAGTTTAGTTTTACGCCTACCATATAATAGGCTTGAAAAGAATTGTCTAAAAAATTCAATCCTGGATTTCCATAACCGCCACTTGCAAAACCTAATACTTTAGGTATATTCTTCTTGGCAATTAATTTTTCTGAAACTGCTATTTGTTGTTTTTGTAAGTTGAATAAATCCATTTCTGGGCGATTGATGTTAGCATCTAAGTCGGCTTTAACTTCTGGATTTTTCAATACTATTGTTGAAGGTATTTCTTTATCAATAAGGTTTGACAAGGTTGAAATCAAACTGCTTTTGTTTTGGTCTAACTCGGTAAATTGTTGATCTATTTTTAAGATTTCGGCTTCTAGAATTTTATCTGATGTTGGTAGTAAAGCACCATATTCAATACCGGCTTTAACTTCTTTTAATTTCGCTGTTAGCTGTGTTTTTTTAGCAGTTAATAATCCTTTCTTTTCCTGTATTAGTAAAACTGAAAAGTAGAGTTGGTTAATTTGTTTTTTTAATTGATACAAACTTACCTCCACTTGTTTTTGTTGTGTTTTTAAGCTTGCTTTTTTAGCGTCTGCTGAAGCATTTACTGCTCCGCCATCATAGATGAGTTGGTTTACAGAAACTACTGCTTTGTATTGGTCTTTATTGGGAGATTCAATAGTAACATTGGGAATGGTAATTGGCAATTCTGTAACATCTGATTGATAACTAGCCTGCGCAGAGAAATTTAGCGTAGGCAATTTAGCAATGTTTATTACTGCTACATCTAAGTCGTTTTGTTTGGCAAGTAAGCTGTGTTGCTTAGCCAACGGATAATTTTTAGTAACAAGTGAATAGCACTCATCTAAACTAAGTTGTTCTTGAGCAATGGCGGCAAATGCTATCAGTGAGATTATAAATGTGCTTATTTTTTTCATGTGTTCATCTTTTTAGGATATATCGGTTTTTTTATGAACCTATTTGTTATTTCACAATTTTTATAGCATTAATAATAAAATCTGCTACTTCTGTTTTACGTTTTTCTAATAATTTTTTGTATTCAGAATTGTCAACATTTATAAAGCCTTTTAACAAGGGAGCTGCAATAAATGGAAATATATTTAAGGCCATAATATTGATAAATAGTTGTTCTGCTTTAATGGGTCTTATAACCTCTTCTGCAACTTTATTATTTACTTGTTTTCTAAATTTTTCAATGGTTGGAAAATGTTTTTCGTTCATTAAGTTTTTTACAAACTCAGGATTTCTATTAAGCTCTTGAATGATAAAATTTGGTAGATAGGGGTGCTTAATTACAAATGATATATAGTTATGAGTAAAATTTTTAATTTTATCACAGATACTGTCGTCCGAATTCATCACTTCATTTAATTGAGGAGCCAAAAGTGAAAAAGCTTTTTTAAAAACTGCTTCAAAAAGTAATTGTTTACTTCTGTAATAGTAGTGTAGCATTGCTTTATTAATGCCGGCTTCATCAGCAATTTCCTGCATTCTAGCACCAATCATTCCTTTTCGTTGGAAAATACGTTTTGCAGCATTTAAAATTTCCGCTTCTGTAGTTGTATCTTTTGCTTTAATCATTTAATTTAACTGTTTAGTTTAACTGTTTGGTTGACAAATGTAAATACTTTTTTTAAACTGTCAAAATAAGTGTTACTTTTGTTACTTTAAAGATCGGAAAATATGTCTTTTTATATGGTGAAATTTGTGAATAGAAATAGGAAAAACTTGTTGCTCTCTTGTATATTAATTTTCTTTTTAACTTATGGATGTACCAGTGTCAAACTAAATATTTTCGAATACCCTAAACCAGTTGATACTTCTTCACGTTCAATTAGTTATCAGGATAAAAAAGAATATAATATCAATAATGCTTTTTATGCAGATAATCAATTTGATGGAGCCCGTCTTAACGGGTTTGAACAATTGAATGATTCGACACTTCAAGTAACCATATTACCAGAAAATGAGCCTATTAATCAAAGCCCACATTACGCCTTTAGAATTTGGTCTAAGCAGCCACAAGTAATCTATGTAAAATTGAATTATCCTACTTCTACACATAGATATATCCCTAAATTAAGTACAGACGGGCAACATTGGAAACCTATTGATAGTACAGCATATCAACTGATAGATAGTACGAAAAATGCATTGTTGAAATTAACTATTAGCAACAATAAATTATGGGTAGCTGCGCAAGAAATCAAAACATCTACTGAAGCGACTAATTGGTCAAAACAAATTGCCAATCATAAAGATGTACGTTTTAAAACTATTGGTAAAAGTAAATTGAAACGAGATATAATAGCGTTAGATATTTATGAAGGAGACCCAAAAAATAAAGATGTAATTGTGGTGTTAAGTCGTCAGCATCCGCCAGAAGTAACGGGTTATTTGGCAATGCAATCTTTTGTTGAAGAACTTTTAAAAGATCATCGTTTACAGAAAGATTTTAGAAGCAAGTATAGAATTTTGGTCTTTCCATTATTAAACCCAGATGGTGTTGATCTTGGACATTGGCGTCATAATGCTGGCGGAATTGACTTAAATCGCGATTGGGCTTATTACCGCCAAGAAGAAGTAAAAACGGTGGCGCAGTCTATAGTAGATATAGCAAATGAATCAAAAAATAAAGTTATTCTAGGTTTAGATTTCCACTCTACTCAACAAGACCTGTACTATAGTTTTTCTGATGATATGCATTCAAGTATCTATCCTTTTAAAGATTATTGGATAAAGGGGATTGATGACGCAATACTGAATTATACACCGGACGATCAGCCATTTCCTTTAAGCCAACCCATTTCAAAAGGATGGTTTTACAAACAGTTCAATGCAGAGTCTTTAACCTATGAAATAGGTGACGAGACACCACGTGATTTTATAAAACTCAAAGCTGAAGTTGCAGCTAGAGAGATGATGAAATTGTTGATTTTAAGATAATCAAAAAAGATGAAAAAAACATTAAAATTAATTGTATTAATTGCAGTATTGGCACTCGTTTATGTAGTGTATTCAAACTATCCTCGATTAAATATTATATCGGGTTATTCAGCTAAAAACATGAACTCTTCGGTTTTTTTAGCTGGTAGAACTTCTGAAATTACTGACACTCAGGATAATAGTTTTTCACCTATCGCTTTAGCTGATGAAGAGGTTGATAATGATACTAAATCGATTATAGCTTCAGTATATGGATTAATGAAAAGGAAAGCAATCTATCGTGAAGGCTTAGGAAGTGTTTTATTAACGGATGATTTTGATGAAAACAAACCTTTTTTAATTCCTAATAGAACAAAAACTAATACCAATTTATCATTCCCTTATGGGGATTTAAAGCAAAAAGATACTGTATTTTCTAAAATTGATTATAAAGGATTGGAAAATGTGGTTAATAAGGCTTTTACTAATAATGAAATTAAAAAAACCAGAGCTGTTTTAGTAATTTATAAAGATCAAATTATTGCTGAAAAATACGATGATGGTTTTGATAAGAATTCACTTCTACAAGGTTGGTCTATGACTAAAAGTATAACCAGTACAATCTATGGAATATTACAAAGTCAAGGCAAACTCAATATCAATGATAATGCACCAATTGATAATTGGAAAAATGATGAACGCTCTAATATTACTATTAATGACTTACTACATATGAATAGCGGATTGTCATGGAAAGAAGATTATGAAGGAATATCTGACGTGACTAAAATGTTGTTTTTAGCCGAAGATATGTCGAAGGTTCAACGTGAAAAAGAATTGATAGGAAAGCCTAATGAAAGCTGGAATTATTCTTCTGGAACATCCAACCTGTTATCTGGAATGCTCAGAAAATATTTTAATGAACATCAAAGATATTTAGATTTTTGGTATAGTAGTTTAATTGATAAAATAGGAATGCATTCAATGATCATTGAAGCTGATTTAGCCGGTAATTATGTAGGATCTTCTTATTCATGGGCAACAACACGTGATTGGGCAAAATTCGGATTGTTATATCTACACAAAGGTAACTGGAACGGAGAGCAGATTTTTGATGAATCTTGGGTTGACTATGTGAAGACCCCAACAGCAACTTCTGATGGGCAATATGGCGGTCATTTTTGGCTGAACTCCGGAGGTTATTATCCTGATGCACCAAAAGATATTTATTCAGCAAATGGTTTTCAGGGACAACGCGTTTTTATAATCCCTTCAAAAGAAATGGTGGTTGTGAGAATGGGATTAGCAGGTAACGAAGGGTTTGATTTTAATGAGTTTTTAAAGGAGGTTACAGAAGCTATTGATAATTAAAACCTGAGTTCGATATATTAATTAAATGTAACTGTTATATACAATGTCATTCAGTCCTGAGGCTTCGGGAGTAATGAGAAACGTCCCGATAGCTATCGGGACGGGAGAAGTGAAGAATCTCGAGAAATCTCTATATTAGTCCATGAGATTCTTCACTCCATTGCATTCTCCATTCTGAATGACAAAAAACATCAAATACTAATACTTACAAATCAAACCCCAATTCAACACCTAGTTTTTTGGCAATAAGCCTGGTAATTCTTGTTTTTAATTCCGGAATTTTAATTTTCTGTAATGCATCATTAGCAAAGGCATATAATAATAAAGCTTTAGCTTCTTTTTTAGGTATTCCGCGAGAACGTAAATAAAACAACGCATCTTCATCTAGTTGCCCTATGGTACAGCCGTGAGAACATTTTACATCATCGGCAAAAATCTCTAGTTGAGGTTTGGCATTTATCGTTGCGCCATCGTCAATTAAAATATTATTATTCTGTTGAAAAGCATTTGTTTTTTGGGCTTCTTGTTCTACAATTACTTTCCCATTAAATACGCCTGTAGATTTATCGGCATAGATACCTTTATATAACTCATGGCTTTCACAATTCGGATACTTATGATTCACCAAAGTATGATTATCAACCAATTGTTTATCGCCAATAATGGTAATCCCGTTAAGGTTAGAGGTGATATGCTCACCTTCATGATAAAATTCTAAATTATTGCGGGTTAAATTACCGCCAAAAGAAAACGTATTTACCGAAACAATACTTTGCCTTTGTTGTTGCACATAAGTATTATCTATTAAAGAAGCTGTTTTTTGATCATTCTGAATTTTATAATAATCAACAATAGCACGTTTATTAGCAAAAATTTCGGTGACCGAGTTGGTTAAAACAATGTTGTTATTTAAACTTTGATGGCGCTCTATAATTTGTACATAAGAATTTTCACCAACTACAATTAAATTACGAGGCTGTAACATGGTTTCAGTTTCATTTCCTGTAGAAAAATGTACAATTTGAATGGGTTTTGGTAATACCGTATTCTTAGGAATATGTATATAAGCACCTTCTTTTGAAAAAGCGGTATTTAATGAAGTTATACTGTTCTTTTTTGAAGCAATAGTATTGAAATAATGGTCAATAACCATTTTGTATTTAGGCTTTTTTAAAGCAGCAGAAAGTAGGCAAATATCATAGCCATCATGTGTTGTTTCAGACCAAAATGAGCTGTAAATACCATCTATAAAAACAATTTTATACGAATCGATTTCATGTAAAAAATATTTTTTAATATCTTTAAACTCAATGGTGTTTTCTAAAGTTGGGAAGATGGTATAATCGTATTTCAATATAGATTTTAAAGAAGTATATTTCCATTCTTCATCTTTTTTTGTTGGAAAACCATGCTGTTCAAAATGCTCGAATGCTTTTGATCTGATATCGTGAACATTTGCCTCGGTATCTGTACTAACACTATTTTCAAATGCTAAAAATGATGTGATGAGTTTTTCCTTTAATTCCATTCAATCTCTTTTATTATTGTGTTACTCTTCGGTATAAAATTAAATTTCCTTCCCTTTGGATTAATGAGATTAAAGCACTGCTTTAATCAAAGTTACAGAGCCGTAGCTTTAAGTTAGGGATGGGTTTATTTCAACCAATCATATCCTTTTTCTTCCAATTCATGCGCTAACTCTTTCCCACCGGATTTTACAATTTTGCCATCGTGTAAAACATGTACAAAATCAGGCACAATATAATCTAACAAACGTTGATAATGCGTAATTATAATCACAGCATTATCGTTACTTTTTAACTTATTTACACCATTGGCAACAACTTTCAAGGCATCAATGTCTAATCCTGAATCCGTTTCATCAAGTATTGCCAATTTTGGTTCGAGCATTGCCATTTGAAAAATTTCATTGCGTTTCTTTTCACCGCCAGAAAAGCCTTCATTTAAAGAGCGAGATAAAAATTTTCTATCAATTTCTAATAGTTCAGCGGTCTCCCTAATTTTCTTCAACATATCTTTCGCAGGTAGTTCTTCTTTTCCGTTTGCTTTACGGGTTTCGTTTATAGCTGTTTTGATAAAATTAGTTACGGTAACTCCAGGGATTTCAATAGGATACTGGAACGACATGAAAACACCTTTATGAGCTCTTTCTTCTGGTGCTAAATCTTCTATATCTTCATTGTTCAAAAATATTTTACCTTCGGTAACTTCATATTCTTCTTTTCCGGCAATCACTGATGATAAGGTGCTTTTACCAGAGCCATTTGGTCCCATTATAGCATGTACTTCACCGGCTTTTACGTTTAAATTTATCCCTTTAAGGATTTCTTTATCTTCTACTTTAGCGTGTAAATTTTTTATTTCGAGCATTTTTATGTTCCGAGTTTTATGTTCCGAGTTCCAAGAGTTTGGAATTTGTTATTTGGTGTTTGTTTTTTGAGATTTAAGCAAAGCTTTGAGTCGGTCAAAATCTTTTTGTGAATGTTGTATAAAAACATCAGCATTACTTTCTTTGGTAAAAGTTTCAAAGGCTTCCATGCTTTTTTTAGTTTGTGGAATGTCATAATTAAACATTGGAGATCTTTTATGAATACGGTTTTCTTCAAAGTGATATAGATCTCCTGTCAATAATAATGGTTTTTCTAATCCGATGTTTAAGTATAATACTTGATGCCCTATAGTATGTCCCGGCATAGATTTAATAACGACTGTACTATCTCCAAAAACATCATGATCTCCATTCAGTTTTTGAACATTAGTTAATTCTTTGATCATGGCATAAATATCTGCTTGTTTTACTTGTGCAGAGTCACTGGTAAAAAAATCATACTCATTTTCTTGCACCAACCAAGTAGCATTTTTAAATGCGTTTGCATGACCAACATGATCAAAATGAGAATGTGATAAGGCGATATATTTAAAATCTTCAACGGTTAATCCAATTTTTTTTAATTGATTTACCAATGAATCTTTTCTAGAAACAGTAAATGCACCGCTAGGGTCTGTAAATGGTTCAGGCATTCCAACTAAATTTTCCGGCAAACCAGCATCCCAAATTAAATTTCCTTTCGGATGTTGAATTACATAAAAAGCGTTTGCAAAAGCTTTTGATTGTCCATGATACGTAGTGTCTTCAGAAAATAATTCAAGATTATTCACTACAATTTTACCGCCATCCAACACATGCAATGTGATTTTTGGTACTGAATCATCTTTTGTTGTAGTTTTTTTGATGCTTTTACAAGAAATGATGGTCAATCCGATAAGTAATAAAATAACTTTTTTACTCATTACTTTTCTATTTTTTAAGGTATTCGTGAACATTTCGTATTTCATATATTTGTAATATTTAAAACTTAAGATTAGAATTTATTTTATATTTTTCTCTATTCTCTATTCTCTATTCTCTATTCTCTATTCTCTATTCTCTATTCTCTATTCTCTATTCTCTATTCTCTATTCTCTATTCTCTATTCTCT
>VAPM010332517.1_pt1 | contig 21040 bp, 13 predicted proteins | sample 3395091 | NCBI WGS metagenome assembly VAPM01 (sample SAMN08290445, study PRJNA428436) | hydrothermal vent metagenome | isolation source: Deep-sea hydrothermal vent chimney 3 | place: Pacific Ocean: Juan De Fuca Ridge
CGGTGCGTGAACTGCCTGGCGCTATGGTGTTGTTAATCAAGGTCGATGATGGGCAAGTGGTGGGGCGTTCCATTGCCGATTCTGGTGGGGGTTATTATTTTGGCGAGTTGCGGCCCGGTAAATATAGGGTTGATATCGATCCGATGACGGTCCCAAGTAGCTATCGAATCGCGGATGAAAAGCCTGAAATTACCTTGGAGACTTCATTTGAACCTGATGATATTGAAAATATTAATTTTCGCTTAGAATTTAAGGGGGATCGAAATCCCCTGCTTGAGCTTGATGAGGATGAATGATCATTTCATTGGCGTGAGCCGTGCTATTTGTCAGAACGCTTCGTTATCTGTATTTTTGTTTGCCAATGAACGGTTAGCGATGATGATGTCATGACAAACTATGCCAAATTATCAAAAAGTGAATTACTGGCGCATATTGAAAAACTGAATGCACAGCTTATGTCTTATCAAGGTGTTGCTGCTTTTTGTGAGTTTTTTATGGGGCAAAATCAAAATATACCTATCGTTGATCATGCTTCTGCTAACGCGCTAGCTCGCTTTCAGCATCTTCCATCGTGCGATGGCATGACACTAAAAAATTATTTCGACATTCTTTCTATTATATTAGATTTTACTGATACATTATTGCTGGTGCTGGATGAGTCAGGCAAGGTTATGCATGTGAATCGGTCTTTAAAAGAAGTTTTTGGTTATGAAGATACGGATGTTTTAGGAAATCATTTTTGGGATACTTTTATCGCGACACAAAACCAGGAGCGAGTGAAAAAGAGTTTAATTGCTTTCTATGAAAAGGGTTATGTCAAGTCTTGTGAATATTTTTGGCGTACAAAAAGCGATCAAAAATTACTGATTTCTTGTGCTTATAAGATGTTAACGGGTCCGAATAACGAGATGAAATACGCGGCTATTATTGGTCGGGATATCACGGATATTCGTTATACTGAAGAGGCGTTGAGAGACCGAGAAAGGCAGCTTGGCTTAATCATCGATGCATTACCCGTGTTGGTGGCGTATGTGGACCTGAAAGAATGTTTTCGATTCAATAATCGGGCATTTGAAGATTGGTTTGGGTATTCACATGAGGGGGTTACCGCGAGGACCGTGACCCATGTACTTGGTGAACAGATTGCGTTATACGTAAGAAAGGCGCTCGCCGGTCATAAGCAAAGTTTCGAGGCGTTAGTCTCAGATAGCGTCACGGGAAATCGTTATATTAGCGCCAGTGCCCTGCCGCATTTGGGGGAGGATGAGCAAGTTAAGGGCGTTGTTTTTTTAGCTTCCGATATTAGTGAACAAAATCGAGCGGAAAGGCGTCGTAGTAGTCGCTTGGTTGAGCTTGCTCGGGTTTCCAGGGTCAGTACTATTGATGAAATGGCGACGGCACTTGCTCATGAAATAAATCAACCACTTTGCGCGATTACCAGTTATGCGCAAGCCTGTGAGCGTATGATGAATTATGGTACGGGAGGGCGTGAAGAAATCGCCTCAGCGATCAAAGCAATATCACAGGAAGCGACGCGAGCCGGTGAGATCATTCGCGGTATACGGCGTTTTGTACGGCGTGATACTTCGAAAAGAAGTAAAGTGGATATCAATGCTGTGATTGAAGATGCAGTAAACCTTGTTGAGCCGGAACTGAATAGGTATTATATTAGTCTGTCTTTGCAATTGGGGGAGGGGTTACCTCTCGTTGTAGCCGATAGCATACAAATTGAGCAGGTCGTTATTAATTTACTGCGCAATGGTTTAGAGGCTGTGGTGGCGAGTGATAGTAAAACACGACAATTTTTTATCTCAACGATGGATGAAGGCTGTGTCGAAGTGAGCATTCGCGATAATGGTGTTGGCATCGATCCGAAGATCGTTGATCGGGTATTTGATCCGTTTATCAGTACTAAGTCTAATGGAATGGGGATGGGGTTATCGATTAGCCGTTCCATTATTGAATCGCATGGGGGTCGCCTGTGGTGGGTGCCTAATCAGGCAGAAGGGGCGACATTTAAATTTTCTTTACCTGCAGCACGCTAATAATAAAAATATGTTAATAAATGAAGATCCGATTGTATATATCGTTGATGATAGCGACTCTGTCCGTGATGCGTTAAGCTTATTAATGAAATCTGTTGGATTAAAAGCCGCTTGTTTTAGTTTAGCACAAGAGTTTTTGAACGGTTATAAGCCAGCTGGGCCAGGTTGTTTAGTGCTAGATGTGCGTATGCCAGGCATGAGTGGTTTAGAATTACAGCAATTGGTTGTGGCTAAAAAAATACCGCTACCCGTTATCATGATTACTGGTCACGGTGACGTTTCCATGGCCGTGCGTGCGATGCGAACGGGTGCCATGAATTTCTTTGAAAAGCCCTTTAATGATCAAGCGCTACTTGATTGTATTCATGAAAGTATATCGCAAAGTAAAAAAATGATTGGCCGTACTCATCGTAGCCGGGAAATTATTTCCCGACTGAAAAAACTATCTGACCGAGAACGAGAGGTGCTCGACTTAATCGTATCCGGTCGGTTCAGCAAGGCCATTGGCGCACATCTTGGGATCAGCAGTAAAACAGTTGATGTACATAGAAAAAATATTCTAGACAAAATGCAGGTTAAAACGCCAGTTGAAGTCGTGCGCTTGCTCATGTCGTTAGATGTAGACTATGAAGATGCGCTTGCAATGAAGGTTCATGATTTCGAAAAGCTGGGTCATGTCTCATAGATCCCATATTTCGCACTCACTCCCCCAATGCTAGCCGTATTGTGTTGACTCAGAGAAAAATTTAGGCGAAATCAAATTCTTTTATGAGTCTCAGGTGTCTGAGTGTGGAATGTAGGATGGATGCGCCGCGATGAGAGGACGTAGCTAGCTGCGCATTATGCATCAGGGCATGATGCTTTATTTATCTGTATAAATCTCAATACTTGCCATGTCGTTTGCACCATCTAAGGCGGCCCATAGAGTGACATAACCGCCATATGTCCCTTCAGTTTGTCCGGGGTTGTCAATATTCCACCTTACCTGTACATCAATTTCATTCTCAAAATAGCCATTGCGGTTGCTTTCAAATAAAATGGGCTCAGAGAGCATTGCTGGAAAGCCGCCGATATTTTCGTTCCCTATCCAGGTCGCATTATTATCTTCTCCATCAATGGGAGAGGCGCCATTTGCAAAAATAAAAGCGCCTTGATGGGACAACCTCAGTGGTGCCACACTATTGTTAATATCCATTCCCTTATAGAGATCTGTCGCGCCGACTGAGAGGCTAACTACATCGTTATTTGCTTGGACTAAAAAGGTGAGTTCACCATCGAATTCGCCTTGCATTACATTGCCTAAGTAGATGCTTGCTTTTTGCGTTTGAACTGCAATGCGAGGGGTAATTTTGGCGGATACTTTAGAGGTGTCATGGCGTTCCAATTCCGCCAGGCTAATTTGAGAACTGAAGGCGATGGTGGCGATGGTGGGCAAGGTGAGGTATTTCATAATATGTCCTTATTAAGCGCCAAAAGACGATTTAGAGTATGTTCAATGACGAATTTGATTTGTTATTACGCAATTGAACGAGCGATCTTAAGTAATTTTTGTTATTCGCATGAATACTTAGCGCCATGGAAAAGAGGATTGTGATCTTTATTTTCCGTGTTTCTTAACGTATTCTTAACATGTTAAAATATAATATTTGAATAGGCTTTAATCAAGCTTTTATTGTTGAGTTCCTCAATTTCTATCTACTGCATCAGTGATATCGTACAATAATTTATTAAGCATTGATCAATTATAATCGTTTTTCAGTATTTTGTTATCATACAATAAATAGGGGTAGATTGATCAATTTGTTGCGGTGAGCCTACAATATGATCGGTTAACGTAGGGGGCTAGTTGATTGTATGCTGACTTTTTACGCTCATTAGACTAAGATTACAAATGTGATTACCCAATAATAATCACTAGGCTAGCAAATAATAAAATGTTTTCTAATGGAGATGCCGAGTTTAAATATTGTGGCGGATTCGCCAAAAAATAAATATAACATCATACCTGTTACTGAATTTTCCAGCTTTCTAACGACTTTGGGTGCATGATGGTGTCTTATCTGTCATCAAAAGTATTTAACCGGAAAAAATTTAATCAAAAATGATGTATTGGCGTTTGTGTTGCCAAAACGAAAAAAATTTCACAAATGAGACGGTGGGGAGGGCGCAAAAGCTAATTCTGGGGGCGTCGATTTAGCTTAGCGGACAAAACGATAATGACGATCATTCGTTATTTGTTGATTGATGTGGGTTTCGTGTGTATTTTTTTTATGAGCGCTTGCTCAGAACCTGTCACACATGAGACATCAATAAAGGGGATCACCCAGGATGTGGTGGTTGCTAACCGTGTGCAGGTTTTGCTTGATCTATCACCCCCTTCCGACATTAAAATACGTTCGACAGGGTCTTTAACCGAAGTGTTTTTAGGGCGCCCAACGGGGGTGAAAAACGCGATTGGCCAAGTGAGTTTTAGCAATGATGCTAAGCTAAATGGTTTTCCACCCGGTAAAACTACAGTGACTTGGATCGCCACAGACAGTGTTGGTAATGCGGGTGTGGCCTACCAGAATGTTGTCGTTACGGAACAAGCATGTAATGCGTTTGAAGCGAATTTTTCTCAGGATACTTGGCCAGTATTGGAGCGAGACTGTTTAGGTTGTCATAATAAAAGTAGTGCGTCGACGGCTTTGAATTTTGTCTCAGGGCTTGTTAAAAATGCGTTAGCCCTTAATTTTCGTTCATTTCGCCAAGGAGTAGTGAAAACTGACTTGAATGGCAATTCATTACTGCTTAGTAAAACGAGTAATGTGAACGGCGACCATGTGGCGGGAGAAATCCTTAATGAACGTCATCCCGATTATCTCATCTTGCAAGCGATGGTTGATAATATGGAAATATGCTATGAAGACAATATTGCCAAATCTGAATTAGTATTAGCTGGCTCTTATGAACGTTGGCGAAAGACGACATTGGCATTGGCTGGGCGTTTACCTACGCCGGGGGAAGAACGAGCGATTAATAGCGCTTTTAACGAGATAGAACTTGAAATCATTATTGATGGTTTGCTGGATAGTATCCTGACAGAAGAAGACTTCTATTTGCGCGTAAAAGAAATTTACAATGATGTTTTACTAACCGATGCGTATACCCCTGATACGCGAGCATTAGCGTTAAAATTTGATAATTTTTCCAATAAGACATATTTCAGTGATAAGTCGCTTTCCGCGCAGGGGTATCAGTTAAATGAATCTCGAACCATCAGACGTCACTTGAATTATGGTATTGCTCAAGCGCCGCTAGAGCTTATTAAACATGTTGTTAAACATGATTTACCATTCACTGAAATTTTAACTGCTGATTATTTGATGGTGAACGCCTACTCGGCGACACTATTCAATGGAGAAGTCATTGGTGATTCGGCCTTTAATTTTAGCTATGGCGATCGCTTCGAAAATGTTGATCCTCAACGCTTTCGACCAGCGAAAACAGTGGACCGGTTTGGGCGTTATATTCCTCATGCCGGTCTACTGACTACGTTACCATTCTTAAGTCGATATCCATCGACCATGACGAATGTAAATCGTGCCCGTGCCCGCTATGTTTTTCAGTATTTTTTGGGTGTTGATGTCGAAGGCTTGGCTGATCGTGGTGGTTTAGATTTAACAAACCAGATGGGTGAATTTCCGACATTACAAGATCCTCAATGTACTGTTTGCCACGATGTTATTGATCCGGTGGCGGGTGCCTTTAAAAATTGGGATGATTTTGGGCGTTATCGCGGGGATTATAATCTTTGGCCTAGCTTCTTAAGCCCGCCACGGATGTTAGCTCCTGGTTTTAATATAAAAATTGGTGAATGGTTACCGGCTAGCGATAACGCTTTTGCTTTGCAATGGCTTGCCGGTAAGATTGTTGCCGATAATCGTTTTGCGCTAAATACCGTTCATACAATTTACCGTAGTTTGATGGGGAGAGAGCCAGGACAAGATACTGTTTTTTTCGAGGACTTAAAAAATCTGTTTGTCAGTAGTAACTACAACCTTAAAGTATTAATCAAAGCCGTTATCAATAGCATGTATTTTCGTGCAGAAAATGCGGTTCCATTGAGTGCAAACCAGCTGATGCTAGAGTACGGGATGGGCCATTTGCTATCACCCGAGCAGTTACACCGGAAGATTATTGCGGTGACAGATGGTTATGCTTGGTATTCTCCCAGTGGAAAAAGTTTGATTGATGGAAAAACGTATCAATTACTTTATGGTGGAATTGATTCTGTCAATATTACGCAACGCAATGTCCTTCCAAATGGTTTGACTGCCGCGATTCAGCAAAAAATTGCCTTGCAGCTGGGATGTGAATTAGCGCCCTTAGAATTTAGTCAGGTGGCAAACCAGCGTGCTTTATTGCCTTTCGTAGAAATAGAGGATTTGCCAAATAATGATCAGGGTTTGGTGAGGGTTAAGAAAAATATACAATACTTGTATAAGCGGGTTTTAGGTGAGCAATATGAGGTTAGTTCAAATGAAGTGAACCATGTTTTCCAATTTTTGTTGCAAGTTTGGCAGCAAACACGCGGTGTTGGTTTAGTACGAGAATGTGGCGGATTTTTAAATGATAATGATCCGATTGTCCAGGATCAGCTTAAAACTGTGCGCTCTTGGATGGCTGTATTGAGTTATTTTTTTTCTGACTATCGATTTTTTTACGAGTGATCCGGTGGGTTTGTAAGCGATGAAACGACGCCAATTTTTAAAAATGACAAGTTTGGCAGGTTTAGGGACGTTGTTACCTTTTGTACCTCGCATGGAATTATTTGCCGATCAAAATGATTATCCTGGGCCGCTTTGGTTAACAATTAACGCCGTTGGAGGCTGGGATCCTACCAGCTTTTGTGATCCGAAAGGGTATCGTGATGATAGTGATGCATACAATCCGTTGCGGATCAATAATTATAATCGTGCAGATATTGGTACCGTAGGTCGCTTTCGATTTGCTCCGCCACCTAATGATTTTCAGCCAGGACAACGAAGTTATAATCCTAAATTGTATAGTGCGGAACAATTTTTTACTCGTCATTTTCAAGAGTTGTTGGTGATTAATGGTATCGATTGCCGGACAATTGCGCATTCTGATGGCCAGTTACATACTTGGGGAGGTCGGCTCATTAAGGGCTATCCTTGTTTTTCTGCCTTAGCCGCGGGTGTGTTAGCGCCGGAAAGAGCTTTAGCTTTCCTTACCAATGGGGGTTATTCAAATACTGCAGATTTAGTACCTCCGACAAAAATTGATTCTCAAAATAGGCAGGCCTTGTTTGAACTGGCTTATGCCAATCGAAGTGTTCCGCCTCGTTCAATGGATATTCGCCAATATTATCCAGATAATATATTGTCACTCATTGAGGCTTCTGTCGCTCAGCGTCTCGATACACTTCGGTCTACACAGTATTTACCAAATATACAAGGCTCAATGACAAAGCATGCCATGTCACGCACTGGGACTGAGCGTTTGAAAGATTTCACGAACAACTTAGCGTCATTTTCTGCCTTTCCCAACTCTTTTTTTAATGGTCGGAAAAAGGCAATATCTGTCTACGAGCAAGGTCGTTTAGCGATGGCTGCTTATCAGGCCGGAGTAGCGACAAGTGCAAATATTTCTCTGGGTGGGTTTGACACTCATGTGAAACATGATGAAGTGCATTATCCTTTGTTGATGGATTTACTGCAGGGCATTGATGCTATTTTATTGCAAGCCCAGGAATTGGGGTTGTCTGATCGCGTAGTGCTTGTCATGGGTTCTGATTTTGGTCGAATGAATCGTTTCAACAAAGATCGGGGGAAAGATCACTGGCCCATTAGTAGTATGATGTTCATCGGTAATAATACGCAACGTATCAGAGGCAATCGTGTGCTAGGTGAAACGACGGATACTTTGGGTGCGATTGCCTTGGACCCAGTGACGTTGCGACCTGATTATAATGATCAAAATCCTGCCGCAATAAGGCTGACGCCAAGCCATATCCATCAGGCATTAAGGCGGTTGGCGGGAATAGAAAACTCAGCGGCTGCTCAACGTTTTCCCTTGATGGGTGAGGAGCTTATGTTATTTGGATAAAACATACGAAACCATATGGTTTCGTATGTTTTATTTTCATGGCGTGATGGCTATTGGTTTAGAGTGATTGCGTGCGCGATGATATCCATGAGTTGTAATGTATTCAAGCTTGTGTTGATGGTGCCAGGCATGTTTGTGCCAGGTTGGCCAAAACGTGCTTTATGAATAAACTTCCAAATATTTTCTCTGGCTAAATCGCCAAGATAGACGGCTGGGCCGTTGGTTTGGCCGAAATTTATTGTATCGCCTTTGATGCCGTGACATGCAAAGCAGTTTCCACCCGTTGGGTCAGCATCAATGGGTGATTCATATAATGTTTTGCCATTGCTTGCATTGCCCCTGGGGGAATAAATGGGTTCACCTGTTATTGGATGAAAGTCCTTGAATAAATAGCTGTAAGTATCAATTTGTCCTTCTTTAATAAATCGTACTAAATCCCATAGGTCACGGTTATTGAGGAATTGTCCAAAATCATGTACGATTTCATTGGCGATGGGTCTACCTGTTTTTAAATAATCAAATAGTGCCTGAGGCGATCTTTCGGCTGGACTCCCTTCGGCGTCGAGTATTTGGGCTATTCCATTGAAGCCGGTGTAATGATCTCCTGTTCCATAAGCGCCATTGGCCCCGTCATAATCCCAACCATGACACTCTTTACATCGCCAGGTATCATCGCCTGTTCTCTCGTTGATGTCTGGACCCGATTGCCGGCGATTTTTCCAGTGAGGATTGGTACTGTTTGGTGGTTGTGTATCAGGTTCGGTAATGGTTTTTTCAAGCCACCAGGTATCAAATAATCGACCACCACGTATCACATCAGCGGTGGTATAGCTGGATTGACTTGGCGCTTCTTGTAGTTCACTGGCATAGGCAAGTAAATTAGCGGCTTGAGTAATTGTCAGTTCTTCAAAACCACTTTGCCCAGGTGTCATGGTTGAGTTGGGGCTTCCTACGCGAACTTTATGCATGAATCTTTCGGGTTTGTTATTGGCTAAATCGCCGATGTCTACATTCGGAGTGCTTGTGCCGGTGGTGCCATGGCAAGCCACACAATTGCCGGGTGGATTATGGTAAAGCGCTAATCCTTTCTCTGAATCTCCAGTTAATACCCCGGAAATAAAATAACTTACATCATTTAGCGTTTCATCACCATTTTCATCTTTGGGTGCGCCAATTTCATTAATGATAAAACTGGATAAATCAGCTAAATCTCTGATGGTGAGGCCGGTTACTGTGCCTTGTGTTGTGGTGATGGTATTGCCGAAAGAGTGGTTGTTGTTGCCATTACCATTAATTTTTAAGAAAGCGTTTTGCAGTTCATTGGTATTTGCCCATGACGTGGCGGTAGGTAAAATGTTTTTAAAGCCGGTGTAATGAGCGTTGCCTGACCGATACGCCCCTTCAATGCCTTGGTAATCCCATCCATGACATTCTTTGCAGCGCCAAGTGTCTGCGCCTGTGGCTGCATTTTTATTACCCGTCATTGGGTCGGTTTCTCGGGAGGCCCATTTGGGTTGGTCGATGGAGGGTTCGGCAAAATCGGGATCTTCGACTTTACGTTCTGCATACCATTTATCGAAAAGGCGCCCGCCGCGCTGGGTATCCGGGTTTAACCAAGTTTGTGCATAAGCTAATAAATCGCTGGCATCAGAAAGCTGGTAGGTGAAGAATGTTGTATCTGCCATGGCGGGCATGGCGGTGATGCCAGGCTGTCCAAAGCGGGTTTTATGGATAAATTGCCATGGGTCTGTTTTAGCCAGCGTATCGATAAATTCTTGTATTTTGTCCGGCGTGTCTTTCTGAAAGTCGATCATTGTTCCATCATTGCCATGGCAGCTTGCTTGGCCACAGCCTAATTTTTCTGCTTTAAATAATGTTTGCCCCTTGCTTAAGTTGTCAGCTGTTTGGATTTTTGCTTGGCCTTTGTTATCAATGGGGTTAGGAAGGGATATTTCGGTGCGACGATTAATGATGAAACGGGTGAGATCATAAAGGTCTTTTTCGTTGAGGTGGGAGCCATAAGAATGGCTGGTATCCGTTTTGAGAAAGTTGAATATTTGTTCAGCGAGTACCCTTTGTTTGGCTGATTGCAAAATACCAACGAAGCCGGTGTAGTGGTTGTTATCTTGTGCGTAAATTCCCGCTTTGCCTTTATAATCCCAGCCATGGCATTCTGTGCATAGCCAGCTGTCGCTGTCGCTGCGAGGATTCAAGTATTGGCCTTGGTTATCTTTCGCTCGGCTGGCCCATAATAGGTGGTCTTTGGGGGAGGTTGGAGGGGAGGTGTTTTTTACTGTCCACCATTTGTCATATAATTTGCCACCTCTTATTTCGTCTGAGGTAGTGAATAGTGTTTGATTAAAACTGGTTGGGTTTTCGCCAGGATTGTTGGGTTTTGGATTGTTTAAGTCGAGTTTCTGTACATAAGCGACGAGATTTTTGGCTTCAGTAATGTCGAGACCGCCTGGCATGCTTTTTCCGGGTTGCCCAAAGCGAACTTTGTGGATGAATTTCATCGGATTTGTGTTAGCAATTGTCTTGAGCTTGATTTCATTGATGATAATGTTATTTCCATGGCATGAAGAGGCATTACAGCTGCGGCGATTCGTGGTTGCCGGATTATTTTTGTATATCGATTCGCCTTGTTTAATGTTGTTTCCGGCCAAGGGGAAGTCAATATTTAAGTCTTCCTCGACAATAAACTTTGTTAATTGATAGATTTGCGCATCGAGCATTTTCGAGGTTGAGAAATTGTGGGATTTCCCGTTTTCGGTAATGCCGTCCTTTATAAAGTCGAAGGTTTCTTGAGGTGATACTCGAGTTCGTGTCGCCCGGCGTAAGCCGGGAAAATTATATTGACCGTTATAGTTCCAGCCGTGACAAGTGACGCATTGCCAATCGATGCCATTATTTGTTTGTACGCCATCGGTATCACCATCTTCCCAGATCGGATGGAGTTCTGTGGGTGTATTGCCTTGGAACCACTGATCATACAACTTGCCGCCTAACTGGCTATTTGCACTTTCATATTGTTTGATATCATAGGTGCTCGGCACTATTAGTTTGATCGGTGTTAATGGTTCCCCACAGGCATTGATTAGTAACGCGATGAAAAATAGGGTTATAGCGATGCCACCCCGTGTCATATGTTTTCTCCTTAACTCCCCGATCGTATGAGAATAATAATGATGATTGATCTTATTTTTTTATTGTGGGAGGGTGATGAAATATCTATCAACCCTGCTTATAGGTATTAATGAGAGTGTGCTTATTAACTGACTGAAAATAATGAATATTATTCTGAAAAAATTAAACATGTATTAATTGGCTTGTAAAAAAGTATGAATAGAAATGGTTGCTTTTTGTATGCTAATAACATAGAAAATCTTAGTTATATCAAGTTTTATGTTAGAATACGCCAGCCTATTCTGGGTCGTGAGGCCACAACACATAATATTCAATGCGCATTGTGTGAGCGAATATGTATATTTTATAGACGATAAGAATATAGATATAGACAATACTCATTGCTCAAATGCTCGAAGATAAATAGTTTTAAAAATTATTATTATTGGTTAGGAATGTTGACGAAAATAAAAGTTAAAAAATGATATTTAGCGGAACTATAATATAACCGAAAGAAAACCTGCAATACGAGGCGCTGTTAAGTTGATGACTGTATTCTGATCGGTGAAAGTCTTAAGTAACGTTTGTCCTGAGCGGTTTTATAGCGTGTCAACATGTTTAATTTGCGGACAGTTCCGTGTCGGAAAGAGAGAATATCTAATTACGTCTATTTTTAATCGGGTATCAATGTGAAAAAAGCCTGTTTATAATACACGAAAGATCTTGAAGATAGGTGAGTTTTTATACTATTATACGCCCTTCTTCAATAGTTTGCGCACTTGGATTGAATGAGCGATGAGAGTATTTCCGATGCTTTAATAACTATTTAGTACGAGATGCGTTTGAATATTGAATCCAGTCTTGAGGTGCAAAAACCAGCGCCAAACTGGGGGTATGATTATATTTTAAAGTGGGCTACATGCCCACTTTTTGTTTACTGAAGGTATACAGAGAGCAAATGGGTTTGTCAAAATATGTTCTGGATGTTATCAATCCTGTGGTGACAAGTATGGGATATGAATTGGTCGGTGTTGAACACTTAGGCCAGGGGAAACACTCAGTCGTTAGGATATATATAGATCACACGGATGGTATCGCTGTTGAAGACTGTGAACAAGTCAGTCGGCAAGTGAGTGCGTTACTTGATGTGGAAGATCCAATACCCGGACAGTATTCCTTGGAAGTTTCTTCACCAGGATTGGATAGGCCTCTTTTTAACAAAGAACATTTTGTACGATTTATCGGGTCTCAATGTAAGGTGCGATTGTATCGGCTTATTGATGGCCGACGGCGAATTACAGGCGTGATCACAGGCGCAACTGATGACAATGTGATTATTGAGTCTGAAGGTGAGGCACTAACATTGCCTCTAGAAATGATAGAAAAGGCCAATTTGGTACCCGAAATTCAATTCTAGCCCTTTGGAGGCATATGCATGAGTAAGGAAATATTGCTGGTAGTTGATGCTGTTTCCAATGAAAAAGGTGTGGCGAAACAAATTATATTCGAAGCCATTGAGGCGGCATTAGCGACGGCTACCCGAAAGCGCCATGGTGGCGATATTGAGGTCAGAGTGGCTATTGACCGAACAACAGGTGATTATAGTTCGTTTCGTCGTTGGTTGGTGGTTGATGATATTGATGAAGAATTAGAATTTCCAAGCCGTGAAATTAAACTAAGTGCCGCTCGCGAGCACCATCCAGAAATTAATATTGGAGAATATACTGAGGAACCGATAGAATCAGCATCGTTTGGTCGGATTGCGGCGCAAACTGCCAAGCAAGTCATTGTGCAAAAAGTGAGGGAAGCAGAACGTGCCCAAATCGTTGAGGCCTATAAGGAACGTGAAGGCGAATTGGTCACCTCAGTTGTCAAACGGGTTGAGAAGGGCAATGTCTATGTGGACCTAGGCGGCCGTGCCGAGGCTGTGTTGTTACGCGACGATTTAATACCAAAAGAATCGATGCGGCCCGGTGACCGAATTCGTGGTTATTTGCGGGAAGTGAAACCGGAAGCCAGGGGACCTCAGCTGTATATTAGTCGAGTGGTACCTGAGTTCGTGATTGAGCTGTTCAAACTGGAAGTTCCCGAAGTTGGTGAAAGTATTATCGATATTATGAGTGCGGCACGTGATCCCGGCTCTCGCGCAAAAATTGCTGTTAGATCGAATGATTCTCGCATTGACCCGGTAGGGGCTTGTGTAGGAATGCGAGGATCGCGGGTACAAGCGGTTTCTAATGAATTAGCCGGTGAGCGTGTCGATATTGTCACTTGGCATGAAAATGCCGCACAATTTGTAATCAATGCCATGGCGCCAGCAGAAGTGTTATCCATTGTGGTCGATGAAGATTCGAAGAGTATGGATGTCGCTGTTGCTGAAGAACAGCTATCACAGGCGATTGGGCGTGGTGGACAAAACGTACGCTTAGCGAGTGAACTCACGGGATGGGAATTGAACGTGATGACTTTTGATGAAGCGAATCAAAAAAGTGAGACTGAGTCTGTGGCGTTGCGCAATATGTTTATGGAACAGCTTGGAATTGAAGAAGATATTGCTGCAGTCTTGATCAGTGAAGGTTTTTTGAGTGTTGAAGAAGTTGCCTATGTGCCAGCTCAGGAATTGCTTGCGGTGGATGAGTTCGATGAAGAAATCGTCGATGAATTACGTCAACGGGCACAAGATGTTTTATTGACGCAAGCCATTGCGAATGAAGAAAAAGTGGTTGAAAAAGGACCTGCTCAAGATTTGCTTGAAATGGCAGGTATGACACCAGACATAGCTAATCGCTTAGCTCAAGATGAAATATATACTATGGAAGACTTAGCTGAGCAGGCTGTTGGTGATTTAGTTGAAATATTGAACATAGATAATGAATCCGCAGGCAAATTAATCATGACGGCTCGTGAGCCGTGGTTTGCCAGCGAAGAGCAGTAATAAAATTCTAGTGGGAGCATTTGTATGTCAGAGGTGACGGTAAAACAGTTTGCGGATGCAGTTGGTATTCCGTTGGATCGCCTGCTTACCCAATTAGAAGACGCCGGCTTAGCAGAAAAAGATGCTGATGAGACAATTAGTGATGATGAAAAAAAGCAATTGCTCAGTTACTTACGGGGTCGTCATGGAAGTCAAGCACAAGAAATAGCAGGCACACCTAAGCGTATTACATTACGTCGGAAAACGACCAGTGAGCTAAAACAAAATGTTAATAAAAGTGGTGTTGTACAGCGCCAGGTGCGAACGGTTAGCGTTGAAGTGCGTAAACGGCGCACCTACGTAAAGCGAAGTGAAATTCAGGTCAATGAAAAGTCTCCATTGCCTCAAACGGATACTTCAGAGTTGGAGCGCAAAAAGCAAATTGAATTACAAGCGTCGCGAGCCGAGCCGGAAAATCTACCACACTTAACGGAAGGGCAAACTGTGGAAGAGACGGTGGCGAAGCAGGTGGTAGAGGTGGTGACGAGAGCCGAGGAAGAAGCCGCGACTAAGCTCATTGCCGAAGCTGAGTTAGTGAAGGTCGTTGAGCAGCAAGCTAAAGCGGAAAAGGAAATTCAAAAAGGGCTAGCGTCTGGTCATAGTCAAGATGAAAAAGAGCCGCCGAAGCAAAGCGCGGCTATTCCTCCAAAAGAAGAAAAAACAGGCGGTCGAAAAGCGAAAAAACGTAAAGCGCGTGGCAGCAGTGAATACGATGGTTTTAGTGCCGTTGACGAGACCCCGGATGCGCTGGATAAAGTTGGGCGCCGGCGTAAAAAAACTAAAGCAAAAGTGGTCGCCGAAGTTAAACATGGTTTTGCTAAGCCGGTTGGTCCAGTGATACGTGAAGTCAGCATTACTGAAACCATGACAGTGGCTGAGTTGGCGCAAAAAATGTCAGTCAAGGCGGCTGAAGTGATCAAATATATGATGAAGCTAGGCACGATGGCGACGATTAATCAAGTGGTTGACCAGGACACCGCCGCTATTCTCGTTGAAGACATGGGCCATAAAGCTAAAATCATGAAGGAAAATGCCATCGAAGATGGCTTACAGTTAGGTTTGCCCGCTGAGACTGGTCAAGAGATTTCTCGACCGCCGGTGGTGACGGTGATGGGACATGTGGATCACGGAAAAACGTCGCTATTGGATTATATTCGTCGTGCTAAAGTTGCGGCGGGTGAAGCGGGTGGGATTACCCAGCATATCGGTGCCTATCACGTGGAAACAGCGCGCGGCATGATTACCTTTTTAGATACGCCGGGCCATGAAGCATTTACCGCCATGCGTGCCCGAGGGGCTCAAGTCACGGACGTGGTTGTGTTGATTGTGGCTGCCGATGATGGGGTGATGCCACAAACTAAAGAAGCGATTCAACATGCTAAAGCTGGTAATGTACCGCTGATTGTTGCCATCAATAAGATAGATAAGCCAGACGCTGATCTTGATCGAGTAAAAAATGAGTTGTCAGCTTTTGATGTTATTCCCGAAGAGTGGGGCGGTGAGAGCATGTTTGTTCATGTGTCAGCTAAGACGGGTGAGGGCATTGATAATCTACTCGAGGCGATATCATTGCAGTCGGAAATGATGGAGCTTAAGGCAATGCACGATGTCCCTGCTCGTGGCGTGGTGCTTGAATCTCGATTGGATAAAGGGCGAGGAGTGGTAACGAGCATTTTGGTGCAGCACGGTCTCCTGAAAAAAGGAGATGTGTTGCTCGCTGGTCAGGAATTTGGCCGGGTCCGGGCGTTGTTGAATGAACATGGCAAACCGGTGAATCAATCCGGGCCATCCATGCCCGTGGAAGTCTTAGGTTTATCGGGCGCACCTAAGGCAGGTGATGAGGTCGTGGTGGTTGCTGATGAGCGTAAGGCACGAGAAGTGGCGCTGTTTAGGCAAGGAAAATTTAGAGAGGTGAAGCTTGCCAAGCAGCAAGCTTCAAAGCTAGAGAATCTTTTTTCACAGATGGGTTCAGGCGATGTTGCTAGCATAAACATTGTGTTGAAGTCCGATGTACAAGGCTCATTAGAAGCGTTAACCGATTCTCTCATGAAACTGTCCACTGAGGAAGTTCAAGTGAAAATTGTTGCCGGTGGCGTTGGGGGTATTAATGAATCAGATGCCCATCTCGCGATTGCCTCCAATGCCATCATTATCGGATTTAATGTGCGTGCTGAAGGTTCGGCGCGTCGTGTCATTGAAGAAGAAAATATTGATTTACACTATTACAGCGTTATATACGATGCGATCAATGAAGTGAAACAAGCCATGACTGGCATGCTAGCGCCAGAATTTAAAGAAGAAATCATTGGTTTGGCAGAAGTAAGAGACGTATTCAAATCGCCAAAACTCGGTGCCATTGCGGGTTGTATGGTTACCGAGGGTATCGTTCGTAAAACGAACCGAATTCGTGTGTTACGTGATAATGTGGTGATCTACGAAGGAGAGTTGGAGTCTTTGCGCCGATTTAAAGATGATATGAATGAAGTAAAATTTGGCTATGAGTGTGGTATTGGCGTAAAAAATTATAATGATGTGAAAGTAAAAGACCAAATCGAAGTATATGAACGTGTTGAGGTGAAACGTCAACTCTAATGTCACAAGCTGAAAATCGGTCAAGGCGGATTGGCGAGCAAATTCAACGTGAATTGGCTCAGATAATTCAACAAGAGTTAAATGACCCTCAATTACACTGGGTAACGGTTGCTGCAGTCAAGGTTTGCCGAGATTTGGCTCATGCGACGGTTTATGTGACGGCACTTAATCAGCCCCCTGATGCATATAACAAGATCATTGATAAGCTAAACCATGTGAGTGGTTACCTGCGGCATGCATTAGGGCGGCGGATTCGACTGCGGATTCTTCCTCAATTGCGGTTTGTTTATGACACATCGATTGAGCACGGCAATCAGTTGGAAAAACTCATTCATGCAGCGGTTGAGTCGGATAGCAAATCAAATAAAGATTGAGGCGGCATTTTTTGGCGCGAAAGCGTCTAAAAAGCGAATGTACAGCGTACGTAAGCGTCGTCAATTGTGGTTGAATTCGCTTGTTTATCCCTGTGGTAAATTAAGATTCTGGGATGTATTAATTAGCCTAATAATTATCGAGTTAACCTAAGGTTTAGTCTCTCATATGTGGGTTTTCCCAACAATGCAAACCAAAGCCTATTGAAGTCAGTAGGGTATTAGTTAGCCGTTTGTCACCTCTTTATAGATGTTTGGTTGAAGCTACAATATAAGCTTATTGTCTATATTTTTGTTAAAGTCAACTTGTTCGCTAGGGTTGGTAAGAGTAACATACGCGCAACAAACTGATCGGTTTAAAAGTGAGTATTTTTTAAGGAGTCATTCATGGCATTAACGACAGAAATCAAACAGAATATCATTAACGATTATCAGAGGGCCGCCAGCGATACCGGTTCACCTGAAGTGCAAGTGGCTTTATTATCTGCACGAATCGAGGGCTTGTCTGGGCACTTTAAGGGGCATATTCATGATCATCATTCACGGCAGGGTTTGTTGAGAATGGTAAGTGCGCGACGTAAGCTACTTGATTATTTGAAAAAATCAGATGTTGAGCGGTATCGATCGCTGATTGGGCGGCTCGGTCTGCGAAAATAATTTACATTGATGTCAACATAAGGACTAAAGAATAGTGACCCAGATTAGAAAAAGCTTTCAGTATGGTAATCAGACTGTCGCCATAGAAACTGGTGAAATTGCTCGGCAATCCACTGGTGCTGTTGTTGTTAGTATGGGTGACACCGTTGTTTTGGTGACCTGTGTTGGTAACAAAAAAGCTGATGAAGGACGTGATTTTTTCCCGTTGACAATCAATTATCAAGAGCGTACCTATGCGGCGGGTAAAATACCCGGTGGTTTTTTGAAGCGCGAGGGGCGACCGAGTGAAAAAGAAACACTCACGAGTCGATTGATTGATCGTCCATTGCGGCCATTGTTTCCCAAAGGATTTACTAACGAAGTTCAAATTATTGCCTCAGTAATTTCTCTTGATTCAGAAATTAATTCTGACATCCCCGCTATTATTGGTGCTTCAGCCGCCCTAGCGATATCAGGCTTACCATTTGATGGTCCTATTGGCGCCGCCCGGGTGGCGTATATTGATGGTCAATATGCGTTAAACCCCACGGCAACGGAGCTTAAGGATTCTACGCTTGACTTAGTCGTTGCCGGTACCGAGTCAGCGATATTAATGGTAGAGTCTGAAGCCGCAGAATTGTCTGAAACCGTTATGTTAGACGCTGTCATGTATGGGCATGGGCAGATGCAAACAGTAATTCAAGCGATTAATGAATTCGCCAGCGAAGTTAATGCGCCTGCTTGGGCTTGGCAAGCGGTGAGCGAAGATGTGGCACTTTTTGATGCGGTGGCAGAAAAAGCGACTAACGACATCATGGTTGCCTATCAAATCAGGGAGAAAGGCGAAAGGCAAGATCGATTGTCGGCGATTAGGGAAAGTGTTGTACAACAGTTAACACCTGACGATGGTGAGCCAGTTTGGCCTACTGAGGCGATTTCGGGTGCGGTTGCGCGTTTGGAAAAAAAGACAGTGCGTAGCCAAATTCTCAGAGGTGAGCTACGTATTGATGGTCGTGATAATGATACGGTTCGCCCCATCAGCGTAAGAGTGGGAATTTTGCCACGGACTCATGGTTCGGCACTGTTTACCCGTGGAGAAACTCAAGCATTAGTGGTGACTACCTTAGGTACAGATCGCGATGCGCAATTAGTGGATGCGGTTGAAGGGGAATATCGAGAACCCTTTATGATGCATTATAATTTCCCCCCTTATTGCGTGGGAGAGGTTGGATTCGTCGGTACTCCTAAGCGTAGAGAAATTGGTCACGGCCGGTTGGCTAAACGGGGTGTGATGGCGGTGATGCCGGACATGGAGACTTATCCCTATACCGTTCGGGTTGTTTCGGAAATTACCGAATCCAATGGCTCAAGTTCGATGGCTTCGGTGTGTGGCAGTAGTATCTCTCTCATGGATGCTGGTGTGCCGATAAAAGCCCCTGTGGCGGGTATTGCCATGGGCTTGATTAAAGAGGAAGACCAGTTTGCAGTGTTGACGGATATTTTGGGTGATGAAGATCATTTAGGCGATATGGATTTTAAAGTGGCAGGTACCTCAAGCGGTATTAGCGCGCTGCAGATGGATATCAAGATCGGAGGCATTACTCGTGAAATCATGGAAGTTGCTTTAGAAAAGGCAAAGCATGGACGTTTGTTTATTCTCGATAAAATGAATGCGGTAATTAGCCAACCCAGGGATGAGCTTTCTGAGTATGCGCCGCGTTACACCACCTTGAAAATTAATCCAGAACGTATTCGCGATGTCATTGGTAAAGGGGGGATGACAATACGTGCCTTGACCGAGGAAACCGGCACGAGCATTGATATTGATGATGATGGCACAGTAAAAATTGCCTCGATTGACAAGGCGGCAGGACTGGAAGCCAAGCGGCGTATTGAACAATTGACCGCTGATGTGGAAGTGGGAATCATTTATGATGGTAAAGTGGCCAAAATTATGGATTTTGGCGCATTTGTTACCATTTTGCCAGGCCGCGATGGTTTGGTTCATATTTCGCAGATTAGCGAAGAGCGGGTCGAAAACGTCAGTGATAAGCTGTCAGAAGGGGATACCGTGCGAGTCAAAGTGCTTGAAGTGGATAAACAAGGACGTATTCGTTTGAGTATGAAAGCGGTGGCCCTAGAGGAGGCTTAGTTTTATTGAGGAGTTTAGAACCATTGTTGTTCAATGGTTCTAGGTAGATTCATTCGTTTTACTTTCCTATTTTTAGCGTGTTATCGAACAGTGACTGATACATTATCCGATAATGCGCCAAACCATCCCATATGCTTCGCATGCATTTGCCATTGAAAATCGTAAATGCCAGGTTCAAGCGGAGTAATAATCTTAAAATTGAACGTTTTAAAGTCGCTTGGTTTAATCGTGTCATTTGCTCTTAAATTGACTTGATCTACCGTCCAAGTCATATTTTTTATCGGGTTTTGTGAGGTGAGTTGATAGGATGCGTTTGTCCAAGTCGTGGTGCCTGTGTTCTTAAATGTGATGGTGACAGGGTAGACTTTTCCTGCCTCTAGGATGGAAAAATATTTTCCTGCTTTTTGTAGGCCAGGTAATTTTTGAAAGACAAATTCCGAAGCGGTGACATTATTTTGTGCCTCAACTTTAATGCGTAGGTTGGGTGTAGGTTCCCCGAACCAGCGATTGCTGCCTCGTTTCATTTGCCAACGAAAATCATAAGTGCCTGCTTTAGCTGGGGCGACAACAGTAAACCGGAAAGTGGCAATTTCTCCTTCAGCAACAAAGCTGTTAGCTGTTAAAGGTATGCTTGATATTCCCCAAAGTTTATTTGTTGCCCGTGCGCCTAACTGATGGTTATTGGCTTTGCTCCAGATGGTATTGCCCAAATTTCTGTATTGAATGAAAGCGGTATATGATTTTCCTGCTTTCATATTCGTGGGTACCACTTGAGATATAAATTTAACACGAGTATTCGGAGTTTCGACAACGATGCTTAAGTTTTTAGTTGGTTCTCCAAGCGATGTACCATTTTTGGTCATTTGCCATTGAAAGTCGTACAGCCCAGGGGTTGACGGAGCTTTTATACTGAATTGAAAAATTTTACTGGCACCTGGTGGGACTTTTTCATTCGCTTTTAGATTGACTTGGTTGATTCCCCAAATGGGTCGTTTACCTTTGGCAAATGTGAGTGTGTACCCATTGCTCAGAC
>VAPM010049315.1_pt1 | contig 20930 bp, 21 predicted proteins | sample 3395091 | NCBI WGS metagenome assembly VAPM01 (sample SAMN08290445, study PRJNA428436) | hydrothermal vent metagenome | isolation source: Deep-sea hydrothermal vent chimney 3 | place: Pacific Ocean: Juan De Fuca Ridge
CATCTGTTCATGAGCGACAGTTCGATGAACGATACCGCTCCCCCCGGACACGGCCTCGCAGGGACCAATGAGTCGGATGTCAATCTGTTCGGCGCACAGGCGGTCTGGTCGTTCTGAACAGCCGCGGGGTCGGAAGGGGTTTTCGGAAAAACAGGGTGTCGCAGTATCCGCCGCGGGTCGCGCCGGACACTCGTCCGCGCCGCTACTCAGAGACCGCAGGGGGGTGCTTTGCGCCGCTGCGGTTCTGTGGTACTTTCCGGCGCAGGGGCCCGGCGCCGGGCCCTGCGAATACAAACGCTTATGTATGGTAAAAAAACGGCGGTATGACACATACGCGACGCGCAGGAACGCACATCGGAGGAGACAACAATGAAAACGGCACCATCGGTTCTCAAGACCCTTATGTTCACAGCCGTCCTGCTGATCCTTGGACTGGGTCAGTCCTCTGCGGCGGAGAAACTCAAGCCCTTCATCCTCGCCTACACCACCAACGCCGACATGGGTGCGGTCGTAACCAAGATCAAGGAGAAGCTCACTGCGGGCGGCTTTGATATCGTGGGCAGCTACGCCCCGTACACCAATGCCAAGTTCTCCAACGGCGAACTCGTCTCGGCCGAGGTCATCGGCGTGACCGACGACGCCATCCAGCAGGCCGCGGCACAGACCGACTTCGGCGGATTCGCGGTGGTACAGCGCGTAACCGTCACCAAGGTCGTCAAGAACGGCACCACGCAGGTCCAGGTCGCCTACACCAATCCCGTCTACATGGCGAATGCCTATCATCTCAATAGCGACATGTCGGATGTGGCAACGCAGTTCCAGAAGGCGTTGGGGAATGAACAGCAGTACGGCCCCGACAGCGGGTTGAGCCCCTCCGACCTGCGGGACTACCATTACAAGTGGCTCATGCCCTACTTCGGCGACCGCTGGGATCTGGCGAAATACGCCAGTTACCAGGAAGCGCTGACCGCCGTCAACGCCGGCCTTGCCGCCCACAAGGGCGGGACGAGCAAGGTCTACGAGGTCGCAATCCCCGGCAAGGACGTGACGCTGTTCGGGGTGGCGCTCGCCGGGCCCAAGAACAACTCGTGCAGCGGTGACGAGTACGTCATGAGCCAGATCGACTTCAAGGACCTCAAGTCCACCGGCCACCTGCCCTACGGCATCCTGGTCCGAGGCAACCAGGTCTATGCACTGCGTGCCAAGTTCCGCATCGCCATCAACTTCCCGGACCTGAGCATGATGGGCTCCAACAGCTTCATGAGCATCATGTGCGCGCCGGGTTCCATCGAGAAGGCCCTGAAAGAGGTGGTGAGCAGCACCTGATCGCCGCCGGACAAACCAGTGGACCTACGAGACTCCGGCTCCGGCCGGGGTCTTTTTTTTGGTCTCTCGCACGGGATCGCGGGTCGCGTTCGCACGCTCCGCGAGACGAACTTCCCCTCTTCCGAAGGTGGCGCCATTTCGCTCCGGACTCAAAAGATACCGCGCCACCACAGCGACGCGAACGGCAGATAGGTCACCACCGCGAGCCAGAGCAGCATCAGCGCCAGGAACGGCAACGTGGCCCGGAACAGGACGAACACCGGCTTATCGAAGCGCTGGCTCGCGATGAACAGGTTGAGCCCCACCGGCGGCGTGTTGTAACCGATCTCCAGGTTGGCCAGGAAGATGATCCCCAGATGGACCGGATCCACGCCGAAGCGCATGGCCAGGGGCAGGATCAGCGGGACCACCACGACGATCGCGGAGAATACGTCCATCATGCAGCCGACCAGCAGCAACAGGGCGTTGAGCAGCAGCAGGAACTCCACCGGTGAATGGACCACGTGCTCCACGTAGGCCAGCACCCTCGAGGGGATCTGCGCGTTGACCAACAGGTTGGTCAACCCCATGGACACGCCGAGGATAATGAGGATGCTGCCCACCAGCACCACCGCTTCGCGGAAGGTGGCGAACAAGTGGCGGTCGAACTTGAGGGTGCGATGCACCACGACCTCCACGAACAACACGTAGGCCGCCGCGCACGAGGCGGCCTCGGTGACCGTCACGTAGCCGCCGAAGATCCCGACCACGATGCCCGCGGGCAGCAGCAGGTCCCAGACACCCACGCGCGCCGCGGTGCGCAGTTCCGCCCAGGAGAACGGCTGGCGGGGTACTTCCAGCCTGCGCCCCGTGAATATACTGTAGCCGCCCAACAGGACCAGCAGGATCAGGCCCGGTACTATGCCCGCCTTGAAGAGCTGGTCGATGCCGACCTTGGCGACCACTCCGTATAGGAGCAGGGGCAGGCTGGGCATGAACAGGATCCCCAGGGAACCGGAAGAGGTCACCAGTCCGAGCGAAAAACGCTCCGGGTAGTGCCCCGCGATGAGGATCGGGTAGAGCAGGCCGCCGAGCGCCAGGATGGTCACCCCGGAAACCCCGGAGAAGGCGGTGAAGAAGGCGCACGAGGTCAGCGCCACCACGGCGAGCCCACCCGGCATCCAACCGAGTACTGCATTGAACACCCGCACCAACCGCTGCGGCGCGCCGCCGGCGGCCAATACCGAGCCCACGAGGGTGAACAGCGGGATCGCCACCAGGCTCGCCGAAGCGGTCAGACCGTGCATCTCGACGATCAGCACCGCCGGATCCACCCCGGAGCGCCAGCTCGCCACCAGGCCCACGGCGGCGAGGACCACGAACAGGGGCAGGCCCAGAAGGGCGGCGGCCACCAGCCCCAGGGCGATCGCCGCGTTCATTCGGCGGCGTCGGGACGGTGCGCCCCGATCCAGGCCCGAAGGAGGAAATGGAGGCTGAGCAGCCCGAGGCTCAGGGGAAGGACGATCGAAAGCGCCGCCAGCCAGTGCCGACCCACCTCTGCGTAACGCCACGCCTCCAACCAGTAGCGGACCGCGGCCCAGGTCAACACACCGCAGACCAGCGCCGAGAAGAGATCGAACCCGACGCCGAGCGGCCGTTTCCATGCCTCCGGGAGCAGCCCCACGGCGGCATCGAGGCGGATGTGGCGCCGATCCCGTACCGCGAGCACCGCCCCCAGCAAACTCACCACGAGCACGAGGTAGCGCAACAGCATATCGACGCCGGGCAGTCCGGTATCGAAGAGGTTGCGCGCCAAAATCTGGAGAAACGAGAGGAGGACCATCGCCACCAGCGCGGCGACGGCGACGGCGGCCTCGATGCGCGCCAGCGCCCGTTCCAGCCCGATCATCGCGCCACCCCCGCCGTCCCGGGAACACCCGCCGCCGGTCGGCGGATCATGCGGTTCATCGGAGCGCGGGCACACCCGCGCCGGGCGCAAAGTAGGCCCCCGGCTTGCCGTCCCCCGGGTGCGCCGCCCGGTAACGGTGGAGCGCGTCCTGCACGCGACGCACGAGGGCCGCCGGGATCAGCCCGCGGTGCTCGAGTTCGGCGATCACCCGGTCGCGCAAGGTGAAGAACTGTCGGCGATCGACATGGGCCCAGCCGGGACCGAACCTCAGCCCATACTTGCGCAACGTGCGCAGACTCCTGACGTTGTCCTCCCGGCTGACCGCGATCAGGCGTTGCCCGGCTGCCTTGCCGGTCTCACTCAGGATCCGCTGCAGATCCGACGGCAGCCGGTCGTAGAAGCGCCCGCGAACCACCAGCGCGGCGACGGCGTCGGCCATGGGAAACCCCGACACATACTTCGTCTGCGTGAACCACTGCATGGCGATGGCGCCCAACGGCGGCGCATAGACCGTATTGATCAGGCCGGTCGACAGGCTCGTATAGACGTCGGTGATCGAGAGCGGGATCGGCGAGAGGCCCGCCGCGGAGAAGAACGCCCGGGCCAGCGGATCGCCCTGCCACAGCCAGATCCGCAGCTTTTTCATGTCCTGCAGCGTGCGAACCGGTTTGCTGGAAAACAGGCGCACCGGCCCCACCTCCCCCCAGCCGATCAGGGCAAAGCCGTTCTTGCGGAAACCCGCGCGCAACCGCGGCATGATCCGCGCCCGGACGTAGTCGACCTCGGCATAGTTCCGGAACAGGAACGGCAGCTCCAGGATCCGCGCCGGGAAATAGATCTCCCCGATGCCGCGGCCGGTGAGCGCCGCGCCCTGCAGTTGTCCGAAGCGCATCTTGGTGATGACGTCGGGCTCGTCGCCGGCCACACCGCCGGGATAGAGCTTGATCTCCAGGCGCCCGTCGCTGCGCGCGTGCACGATCTTCGCCCATTGCGAGAGCACGATCATCCAGCTCGTGCCGCGCGGCGCCAGCGTCGCGAATTTGAGGACGTAGTGTTCCCCGGCCACCGCGCCCCGACACACCAGGAGCCCCAGGAGCACACCGATCAACCTGCGGGTCATCAAAAGTAGTCCTTCTCGTGGGCCAGCAGGCGTCGGGCCTTGGCCTGAGCGATTCGATTGAACAGGGCCAGGTCCGGGACCTCGTCCGCGGGACGGCTCAACACCGAGTGCAGCTTCTTCTCGAACAGGGCGCGGTTCTGGGTCTGGCGGGCGAGGTACTCGGCATAGAGGACATCGACGAGGAACAGCTTTCCGTCGCTGATCCGCTCGGCGCGCTCGAAGTAGCGGCGCGCCTTGCGGTAGTCGCCGCCCAGCATCGGCGGGCGACCGCCGTAGTAGACGCCGAAGAACAGATCGGCACCGCCGTGGAAGTAGCCCTCGTCCAGCTTCAGCACACGCCGCATCAGGACCGCGGTACGTCCGAGTTCCGCGATGCGCGCCGGATCGTCGCGGTTCATATCGATCCACTTGGCCCAGCAGGACGCCGTCCAGAACAGAGCGGGGACCGCGGAACGCCCGAGGCGGGCGACCGCGGCCTGAACCCGCTGCTGCTGCGCGTGCTGCGGATCCAGGTCCAGACCCTCTTCGCGCAGGGCGGCCAATCCGTAATGGAAGCAGCGCTCGTACAGGTTCGACGCCCGCCGCCGGTCGTGGTCCTCCACGAATCCGAAGGTGTAGCCGTAGAAACCCCGAGCCGCGTACAACAGCAGCCGGGGATTGTGCGGATCCTCCTGCAGGAGACCCTGGATCAGTACCAGTTGCGCCGGCATCGCGTCGCGTGCCAGCTTCAGATCGGTCTCGCGGTACATGGCCGCCTGTCCGCCGGCCAGAATCGGCTCCGCACCGATGACCGCGAGGCGGTTCATCGAACAGCCCGAGAGGAACAGAAGGAGGAGCAGCGAGGCCGCCAAGAGGAGTTCCGCGCGAATCCAGGGCGAAGGAACCCGCGGTTCGGCGTTCCCATCAACGTTCGTCGGAGCGATCCGCTCTCCCGCAGTGAGAAGAGACCCCTCACCGGCGATGACCTTCACCTCCTCAGTCCTCGGGCACTTCGTGCAGCGTACCCACGGATTCGCCGGCGAGTTGGCGCCGCACCACCGAGACGTCCGCGGCCCGCAGGGCGAACGGGAAGGAGCGGATGTCGCTGGGGCAGGAGTCGCCATACGGGCGGTTGCACGCGGAGACCTCTTCGTCGGACTTGCCCGGACACCCGGAGGTCTGGAACGGCTTTCCGGAAGCGACGAGCGCTTCGAGTTCCGTACGCTCGAGGCCGAAGTCGACCACCCGCCCGGCGTCGCTAAAGCGCATGTCCTCGATCCGGCCGCCGGCATAATCGATCAGGAAGCGCGCCAGTTGCACGCGCCGCCACTGATCCCGGGGCACCGGCTCCCAGTCCTCCATCATGGAACCTTGTTCCGGGAAGAACGCGAACATATGGTTGTGCCCGCCCAGGTCGCGGATGCGCTGCACCACACGCAGGATCTCCTCCTCGGTCTCGCCCATACCCGCGATGAGGTGGATACCGAATTTCCCGGAACCGAAGATCTCCGCGGCCCACTCGATCGCCTGCCAGTACTTCTTCCATGTGTGCGGGCCGTCCACCGCCCCGCCCCGGGTATGCTCGAAAATCTCCGGGGTCGCCGCATCCAGCGCCACGGTGAAGATGTCCGCACTCTCCGCGTGCAGGGTCTCGAGATCGCCGCGCTTCATCGTGGTCGGATTGGACAGGATCGAGACCGGGATGCGCGGCACCTCCCGCACCCAGCGCCGAAGCAACGCCAGTGCGTCACGGCCGGAATCGGGATGCGTGATCATCGAGATGCACATCCGCTCGAATCGCCCGCGGTCCTCGTCGCGTCGCGCGCGCTCGATGATTTCGTCGTATCGGACGGCGGGCCAGTCCACCCGGATGAAGTTGCGATCCGCGTAATCGCGGGCCTCCTCCCGATGGCGCGCCAACCCGCAGTAGCTGCAATTGGCCCGGCACCCCTCCGGATAGGTCACCAGCAGGTTGAGGCAATGCGTGCAGGCGGTGCGGTGCATACTCCCGGGGATCAGGCCGAGGGTGATTGCGGCGGCGGTGGAAAGCTGCACGTACTCCGGCGAACGCATCTGCGGCGTCTTGACGCGGTAGTCGGGCCGGTAGAAGTCCGGCGGTGCCGCCACCGCCTCTCGGCTGGCGCCCATCTCGATGTCCTCCTGATCGGGCCTTCAGACGCCGACGTCCGAGACACGGCCCGGCGGCTGCGCGAAGTACTCGCCGAATGCGATCCACCCGCGTCGCAGCATGTGATCGTCGCGCGCCTTCGGGGTGTTCCAGCAGCGATCCAGAAACGCGCGCCGTTGTACGGCGCGCCGGATGCCGCCCTCGTACTGATCCCGCACGTCCTCTTCGAACCCGGCGAGAGCCGCGGGAATCTCGCCCGCGAGACAGGCCGCGGCGGCGGCACCCGCGCGTTCGCCGGACATCACCGCAGCGGCGATCCCCGCCCCGGTGATCGGATGCGTGAGACCCGCGGCATCGCCGACGAAGACCACCCTACCCTCCACCAGACGGGGGCGCAAGCCGCCCACCGGGATCGCGCCGCCGGTGCGAACCAGGACCTCGGCGCCCACGATCCCCGCCTCCATCAGGTGCCGATGGAGGCGATCGAGCGGAGTCTTGAGATCCGCATTCACCAGATTCCGGTAGGCCCCGAGGCCGATGTTGGCGACCTCTCCCTTGGGGAACAGCCAGCCGTAACCGCCCGGGTACTCCTCCGAGAGCCAGATGTCGGTGTCCGCAGAGGGAATCCGCAGCGGAACCGTATGCTGGCGCGCATGCACCACCGGCAACGGCGCCAGGGCGAGCAACCGCCCCACCGTCGAGTGGGGTCCGTCGGCGGCGATGAGCACTTCATAATGGACTTCCCGCAGGCCGTCACGGCGCGACAGCGAGGCCAGCCGCCGCCCGGTGTCCAGGGCGCACAGCCGCGTCTGCTCGATCAGCCGCGCACCTGCGGCGCGTGCGCGCGCGGCGATCGCCCGATCGAAGCGGGCCCGATCCACCATGATGCCCGCGAAATCGCTCGACGTCCGAGCACCGGAGGGCAGCACGGTGTGCATCCCCGTGATCCGCTGGACCTCGACGCCGGCGGCGTAGCGCCCCAGCGGCGCGGGGATGAACTCCGCGCACTGGACCGGCTCGCCGATGCGCCGATTGCGCTCCACGCCGAGAACGCGACAGCCGCCGGCGGCGGCGCTCCAGGCGGCGCTGGCGCCGCCCGGGCCGAGCCCGACCACCAACACGTCCACCCGCTCCATCCGTGTCCTCCGCCGGATCGACAACGCGTCAGCCACCGAAACCGGCCTCTGCGGCGATGGCGCCGGCACCCGGCGACGCTGCCAGCGACTTATCCAGCACGGCGGCGAAATCCGCCGGCGTGAGGTGCAGCATCTGCACCGGATAATCCGCGAAAAACGCCTCGACGCGCGCATGCACCTGATCGCACGGCGTGTCCTTGAGGGCCGCCTCCAGATCCGGGACCATGCGCGCGGGACTCACGAAGAAGTCCCCCGTGATCCACGCCTGCGTGACGCGCACGCCGCCGGCGTCGAGGCGGACCCGGGCGCGGAGCAGGCCGCCGCGTGCGCGATGGACCCCTTCCCGCACCGAAGCGCCCGCACCCGGTTCATTGTGCTGGTAGATCCATTCGGGCATTGCGATCTCGGCGTGGACGTCCCGGAACTTCGCCTCCTCATGCGCCGTGAGCCCGCCCGACTCGAAGGAGATCCCGAATGCGGCCGCGAAGGCCTCCGTCAGACAACGCTGCACCTCCTCGACGGGCGGGGTACGGCCAAGCAGTTCGCGCAGGCTCGTGACGCGCTCGCGCGCCGAGCGCAACGCCTTGTCCGAGAACTTCTCGGCCGGGATCCGGAGCACGCGCAGCATGCGCTCCACGTCGAAGTCGATCAGCACCGTGCCCTGATAGAGCAACGAGTCTGCGTCGAATGCACCGCCGGTCCCGGAGATCTTGCGCCCGTCGACCTCGACGTCATTGCGCGGGCGGAACCGCGCGTCCACTCCCAGGCCGCGCAGACCCGCGGCGCCCGCCTCGCAGATCCGCGCGGCGATGGCCTGCATGTCGGCGCGGCCCAGGACGGCCTTGTCCAGATACAGCTCCCAGCCGAGTTGGGCCTCGTCGAAATAGATGGCGCCGCCCCCGGTGATGCGCCGCTGGATCTCGATCCCGGCGCTTCGACAATAGTCCTCACGCAACTCGCGGCGCACGCTCTGATGGAACCCGACCAGGGCCGAGGGACGGAAGCGCAGGAAGCGCAGGGTGTGCGGGCTGTGTCCCTCCTGGTGGGTCTCCAGCAGGGTCCGGTTCAAGGCAATGTTCTCGGCGGCCCCGCGCAGGCCGGTGTCCAGAAGCCGCCAGCGGTCGGGCCGGCGGGCGCTCATCGCCCGCAACCGCCGCCGGCGACCTCGGTCGCCACCGGAATGCGGCCCGGGGCGGCGCCGCGGCGCCGGGCGCGCTCCTCGGCAAGCAGGGTGTCGAGATCCAATTCCAGCCCGCCGCCGTCCCCGTCGAGTGCCATCGCCTCGCCGCCGACCATGATCGAGCAGCAGGCGGGCGTGACCTGAACACGGCGTTCAAGCCGTGCGGCCAGCTCGACGATGCCGTCCGAGGGGTGTGCGATTCCGTCCAGTCCGGCCAGCACCGCGTAGGCGTCGATCCGGGCCTTGGTCGTCCCCGGGGGCCGTGCGCAGCCCAGCAATAGCGGGAAATCCGGCAGCCGCTCGCGTGCATCGAGGAAGAACCGCCCCACGGCGTCCGCGTCCGGCGTCTCGAACGGCCGCTTCGCCGGCGCATAGAACGGCATCACCACGACCAGCACCAGCGCGTCCGGTCGGTGGCGCCGGATCATCTCCAGCGCGTTCCGCTCCCCCAGGAGACGACCGTAGTGCAGGCCGACGACGATGTGCGGGACGACCTTCATGCGCGTGGCCACGAGGGCTTCCAGCGAGCGCTCGAAATCCTCTACCCGGCGACGCAGGTGATAGATCCGGGCGATCGTCTCCTGGGCGCCGATCACGTCCATCATCGCGGCGTCGATCCCCGACTGTTCCATGCAGCGCGCGATGTCCTCATCGACCAACGCGGTATGCAGCGCGATACGAAAGTCCGGAAACTCGTCCTTGATGCGACGGATCGTGGCGTAGTAGGGACCGTACTCCACCTCGTTGCGGTGGTTGGATCCCCCGGTCAGCAGCATGCCGCGGGCGCCGTCCGCGATCACCTCGTTGGCGATCCGCCACAACGCCTCGGGTGTGCGGGCCGGGATCATGAACTCCAGGATCTTGGCCTTGCAGTGATCGCACTGCAGCTTGCATTCGCCGGCGGTGGTCGACACCGCCGGCCAAGCGCTCTTGCCGCAGCCGGAAATCTCGGAGGACCGGAAACTCTTGAAGGTGGGGGTATAGAAGTGGATCGTGTCGGGCCATCGATTCGCATGCGTCTCGCACGCGCGCTGCAGGTCCCGGACCAATGCGCGATCCAGAGGCACGTCCTCCAGCGGCTCCACACGCCGTGCAATCTCGTACCAGTCGTTCATAGGGACGATCCGGGGACTCTGCACGGCGTGCGCCGGGCGGCCTGCGGCGGGGTCTGCGGACCCGTTCAGCAGCTGCCGAAGCCTTCCGACTCCATCTTGACCTCGAAGGCCGCAAGGGCGTCGGCGCCGGTCTTGAGATCGCCCGAGTCGGTGTCCCAGTCGACCGGCTTGATCTTGATCAGCCAGCCGGCACCGTAGGGGTCCTCGTTGATAAGACCCGGCTTGGAGGCCAGCGCACCATTGGTTTCCACCACCTCACCGGCCACGGGCACCTTGGCGGGACCGACCCATTTTCCGGATTCCACCGTCGCGCAGGACTTGTCCTTCTTCACGTCCTTGCCGACCTTCTTCGGTGTGTAGGAGACGATCTGCCCGGCCAGCGAGGCCGCGTAGGCGGTCAATCCGATGGTTGCCGTTCCATCGCTTTCCCGCCGCGCCCAGACGTTGTTCTCGACGTTGTAGTACAGGTCCTCCGGGAAGTCACACCCTCGCACGGTGCCCATCTCCGCCTCCTCACAGGATTGTAATCCGTACCCAAGCGGCACCCGCCGCAATGCGGCCCGGCTCATCGCCGGTTCGGCCTTTCAGAAGGAAAACACCTTATCACAAGACAGGATCAGATCGGCGAGCATTCCCGCCCTGGAAACGTGGTCCACTTCGCCGATCAGGTCAAAACCCCCGTCGATTTTATACTCGGGCAAAGCGGGTTGGCAAACGTGAAGGGTGACGCCCGCGCGCTTGGCGTCGCGGATGAATTCGATGATGCGCTTACCCCCCTCCATGGCGGCCAACCCCTCCGCCACGCCCTTCTCCATCAGCCGCACCCCTTCCATGGCGAAGAAGATGTGCACCTCGGCATCCATGGCGGCCAGCAGCGATCCGAGGTAGAACGGGGCGGCGCAGCGTTGCGGCGTACTCGGACCGCTGGTCATGATAATGACCACGGTCTTGTCGCCTTCGTCTTCCGGGAACCGATCGCCCGCCATCTCGCGCCCCGCCGATCCGCGCCGGCGCCCGGCGCCGGCAGTGGCTGTCCTCGCGCCGGGCGCGCTCGCCGATTCGCGAACGGGCGCAGTGCCCACTCTGTCGCAATGCCTCGGAAAAACCCTCAACTATCGTCGCGCAACCAAGCCCGGGAACCCGGCGGCTACCGCCGGCGCTACAGAAACCGGCGCCGGCGGTGTAGGCCGAGCGGCACTCAGGTCTTCTTCAGGAGAAAGAGGTATTTCCCCCCCTCCTCACGCGACTCCAGCAACTCGTTGCCGGTCTGCTTGGCGAACGCGTCGAAGTCCTTCATCGCACCCGGATCGGTAGCGATGATGTGCAGCACCTGCCCAGTCTGCATCGCGGAGAGCGCCTTCTTCGCGCGCAGAATGGGCAATGGACAATTCAAGCCGCTCGCATCCAGTTCCTGGTCATAGTTCGCCATGCCTGCCTCCTCCCTCTTGAGGGTTTCGTCCTTGGGTGCACCCCACCAAGGCCCGGTTCGAACACTCCATCGTTGCGAATGACTCCACTCGACCAATTTATAGGCCAAGCGCCGAGGCGACACAACCGCGCCACACCGAGTGCGGGGGGAAGCTGCAAGCTTTCGGCATATTAGCGTATGCTTAAAAACGAATGCAATTCGCAGGACGTCGATCGGGGGGGGCCGCCCTATAAGGCACCCTACGCCGACGGGGAACGGCTTCTCCGATCCGGCGGTCTGATATCCTGGAACCCGACGAGACTTTCATCCGAAGGTGTGGCGCACCACCGCCGCGGGTTCCATCGTGGGCCGGTGGCCCCGCGAGGTCGTTCGTGCAGGCAGCGAGAATCATTCTTGGTCTTGTGATGCTGGTATGGGCGCTGCCCGTGCCGGCCCGGATCGGCCTTCCGGACATCGGCAACCCCTCGGCGACCATCATCACGCCGCGACAAGAGCGGGTCCTCGGGCGCAAGTTCATGCGCGAGGCCCGGCGCCATCTCCGCATCCTCGACGACCCGCTCCTGAACGAGTACCTGAACTCCCTGGGCGCGCGGCTGGTCTCCAATAGCGACGACGCCGGAAAGACCTTCACCTTCTTCCTCGTCGACGACCCCACCGTCAACGCCTTCGCGGTGCCCGGCGGGTTCATCGGCGTCGACAGCGGGCTCGTGCTCCTGACCCGCTCGGAGAGCGAACTCGCGGCGGTGCTCTCGCACGAGATCTCGCACATCACCCAACACCACATGGCACGCAGCATCGCCGACGCGCGGCGCATGGCGCTGCCCACCGCCGCCGCCCTGCTGGCCGCGATCCTGCTCGCCACCCAGAGCCCGGAGGCGGGAAGCGCAGCGATCGCGGCTTCGCAGGCCGGCGCGCTGCAGCACCGGATCGACTTCACCCGCACCGACGAGGAGGAGGCCGACCGTATCGGTATCGGCATTCTCGCCCGTTCCGGCTACGACCCCTACGCGATGGCGGATTTCTTCGAGCGGATGGCGCAGGCGACCCGTTACCAGGGCACCCTGCCACCGTTCCTGCGCGACCACCCGGTCACCACGGAGCGCATCGCCGACGCGCGTGCGCGCGCCGCGCGCGACCCGGTCGCGCATCCCCGGGACCGGCTCGTCTATTACCTGACGCGGGCCCGTCTCGATGTGCTCGTCTCCCAGGATCCGGCCGCGACCGCCCGGCACTTCCGGGAGCGGATCACCAACGGCCAATACGAACGCGCCGAGGCCGCCCACTACGGCTACGCTCTGGCGTTGCGCCGCGCCGGCGACTACCCCCGGGCCCTGCGGGAGATCGACCGTCTGCTGCGGGAGGACCCGGACCGGGTGGAGTACCTGATGGCCAAGGCACAGACCGAACTCGACGCCGGGCGCACCCGCGCCGCGCTCGCGACCTGCGCCTACGCGGCCCGACTCTACCCCGACTACTACCCGCTGACCATCGAGTACGGCAACGCGCTGCTGCGCGCCGGGCGCCCCGACCGGGCCCGGCGCCTGCTCCTCGCCTACCTGCGCATCGGCCGACCCGACCCGATGCTCTACAGCCTGGTGGCCCGCGCCGCCAACCAGGCCGGGTTCGTCAGCGAATCGCACGAGTTCCAGGCGGAGTTCTACTACCTCAACGGCCAGGTGCGGGCCGCGATCGGGCAATTGGAACGGGCGTTGAAGAGCGCCCGAAGCACGTTCCAGCGCGAACGCATCCAGGCTCGCTTGGCGCAGTTCAAGCGGGAGGTCAAGGAAAAAAAATGACCGCGGCCCACGCGTACCCGAGCCCCCCGGCGACGCCCGAAATCGCCTCCACCGCGAAATTCCACGACATCGGCCGGGCTCGCCCGGCCCTACAAGTAGGTGATCGTGTGCGTTTCGTGGTAGGGCGGGCCTCGGCCCGCCGGCGGCGATGGGAACCGCGCCGCCGTCCGTAATGCCGCGGCCTTCCTGTAGCCCGTATGGAGCGAAGCGCAATCCGGGGGTGAGGTTCGAGCGCACAAAAAACGGGGCGCCGAAGCGCCCCGAAAAGGAGGAGTCCTACGAAGTATTACAACACGCCCCGCCGCCCTTTCAGAAAATGAGGGTGACCTGCAGGTCCAGGCGGTTGTCGAACGAATTGGCCACCGCCTCCGCATTGTGGAGCTGCTTCGGATTGGTAAAGGCCCCCGGGTTCTGCACGTCCAGGCTGTTGATCGCGTAGTTGAGCGTCACGCGGGCGTGCGGGTTGAAGAAGTACTGGACCCCCAGCGTCCCGGTGCGGAACATGCGCTCGTTCTGTGGATCGTTGAACAACCGGTCGTACTGGTCGTAACGCGCCTCGAGCTGGATGTGGTGCGTGGCGAACACCGCCCCTTCCACATAGAACCCGCGGCCGCCGTTGTTGTCGCCCGGGAACATCGTCACCGGCTGTTTCGCACCGTCGACGCCCGTGCTCCTGAACGGCGCACCGGCGAAGATCATGCCCTTGCCGAACATGTACTCCGCGCTCGCGCGGACCGCGCCCGGACGCATGAATCCGGTGCGGGCCATTGCGCCAAAGCCCTCCCGGGTGCGACGGTAGGAGCGCCCGTTGAAGGCCCGGTCCCCGTTCTGGTACCAGACCCAACCGGTGACGTCTTTGCGGAACGGCCCCTTGCTGTTGCCGAAGATATAGGAGAGCTGGAGGCGCCCGTTGACGTCCTTGTTGTTGTTGGCGTCTATGCGATCGAGCGCCGAGCCGTTGCCGATCATCACGCCGTAGGTGAGTTCCCACGGGCCGCGTCGGAACCAGTCGAACGCCATCAGTCCCATGTCGCGGTAGGCGCCGAGGCCGTTGACCGAGGAGTAGACACCGCCGGTTGCGACTGGAATACCGCATCCCGACGCTTTCGAGGTGAGATCCCCGGTCGCCGGATCCCAGCAGTCCCCGGCGGTCTTCGCAGTCGCGAATCGCTCCACCAGGAGCTGGTTTCCGACGGTGGAGAAGTTCACATAGGGCAGGTTCGCAATCCCCATCAGCCCCTCTTCCGAGTCGCCCGGAATCTTGAACTGCCCCAACCGGAAGCGCACGTATTTCCTCAACTGATTGAAGGTCACGGAGGCGTCCGTGATGGCCGGGTGATAGCCCCGCGATCCGGTCAGGGCGTTGTTGCCGAACTCGGCCAGGAAGAAGTAATCGATGTTATTGCTCAGCGGCGTGAGCGAGCCGCGCACCCCGATCCGCGCACGGCGCAGACTGAAGGTGTTGCTCGAGGTCTGGTTCGGCCCGATGTTGTTGAAGTTCGGGCGTGTCCCGTTGAGTATCGTCGGGGGGCCCTCCAGCCCGGACACTTCGGTGCCCGGGGTCCAGGCGTAGCCGGGCTGGATGAATCCCCAGAATTTCGCGCGCGCCGTGACCCCGGGCGGTTGCGTGCCTTGCAGCTTGAGCCAGTTGGTCGCGTGGGCCGGTAGGCTCATCGACGTAGCCCCGGCCAGGGCCAACGTCACCACGATGTGACGCATCTTTAGGTTTTGTCTCATGATTTTGCTTCCTTAACCTCAAATATCGTAATTTTATGGAAAGCGGGCCCTTGAGATCCCCGATTTTTGCCGCCCAGGGTCATCGGTATATTAGCGTATGCTTAACTAAAATTTCATCGTTTTCCTGCTATTTCATCAGGTAATTTGTCAGCGGGGCAGGATCATAAACCAAATGAATGCGCGCCCAGTTATTTCTTATTGGCACGCCACCTGGCGGCCCTATAGGATCCATTATTTTCGCTCCATGACGTCAGGCGGCCAAAGGCGAAGGGGCGCTCCGTTCCGGCAGCATCGATAATGCCAACATACTAATAATTCGAAACAAAAAGGTGCAATCCCTTATTTATTCTACGCGATCTGCTGCTTCCCCTCCAAACCCTGTTTCCGGATTCCAGGTTGGGCCGCGAACATGCTCCGTGCTTGGCGCCCCACCTGAACCCGAGTTCGTCCATAGATCCTGCCGAGGTCCCTGAAAAAAAACGGGGCGCCGAAGCGCCCCGAAAAGGAGGAGTCCTACGAAGTGTCACAACACGCCCCGCCAAGACGGCGGGGCAAAAGCGGGCATCCCTGCCCTCCTGGGCTCCGATCACCGGCGACCGGAAGATCGCCGACAGTCGGATCGAGACCCGCCCGAAACCCCTGTGCGGGCGCCGCGCCGGACCGCCGCCCTCTCAGAAGATAAGGGTGACCTGCAGGTCCAGACGGTTGTCGAACGAATTGGCTACCGCCTCCGCATTGCTCAACTTCGCCTTCCCGGGTTTGGTGGTGGGGAAAGCTCCTGGGTTCTGCACGTCCAGGCTGTTGATCGCGTAGTTGAGCGTCACGCGGGCATGTGGGTTGAAGAAGTACTGGGCACCCAGCGTCCAAGAACGGAACATGCGCTCGTTCATGGGATCGTTGAACAGCCGGTCGTACTGATCGTAACGCGCCTCGAGCTGGATGTGGTGCGTGGCGAACACCGCCCCCTCCACATAGAACCCACGGCCGCCATTGTTGTCGCCCGGGAACATCGTCACCGGCTGTTTCGTATTGGTATCCGTGCTCCTGAACGGGGCACCGGCGAAGATCATACCCTTGCCAAACATGTACTCCGCGCTCGCGCGGATCGCGCCCGGACGCATGAACCCGGTGCGGCCCATGCCGCCAAAGCCCATGCGGGTGCGGTGGTAGGAGTGCCCGTTGAAGGCCCGGTCCCCGTTCTGGTACCAGACCAAGCCGGTAATATCACTGCGATACGGCCCCTTGCTGTTGCCGAAGATGTAGGAGACCTGGAGACGTCCGTTGATATCCTTGTTGTTGTTGGTGTCCAGGCGGTCGATCGCCGAGCCGTTGCCGACCATCACGCCGTAGGTGAGTTCCCACGGGCCGCGTCGGAACCAGTTGAACGCCATCAGTCCCATGTCGCGGAACGCCCCGAGGCCGTTGACCGAGGAGTAGACACCGCCGCTTGCGACTGGAATGCCGTTCTTCGTCCCGGGGCCGCAATTGCCGGCTTTGGGAAGGGTCTGCCCGTTCACGGTATTCCAACAGTTCAACCCGGATCCCACCGCGTTCACGAACCGCTCCAGAATGAGTTGATTGGTAACGCTGTCGAAGTTGATGTAGGGCAGCATCGGGATGCCCTGCAGTCCCTCCTCCGGCGCGCCCGGAATCTTGAACAGCCCCAACCGGAAGCGCACGAATTCCTTCAGTTGATTGAAGGTCACGGAGGCGTCCGTGATGACCGGGTGGTAGCCCCGCGATCCGCTCAGGGCGTTGTTACCGAACTCGGCCAAGAAGAAGTAATCGATGTTATTGCTCAGCGGCGTGACCGAGCCGCGCACCCCGATCCGCGCGCGACGCAGACTGAAGGTGTTGCTCGAGGTCTGGTTCGGCCCGATGTTGTTGAAGTTCGGGCGCGTCCCTTTGAGGCCTGCCGCCCCCCCCTTCATCGTGGCGGGAAGCTCGGTGCCCGGGGTCCGGGCGTAGCCGGGCTGGATGAATCCCCAGAATTTCGCGTGCGCCGTGACCCCGGGCGGTTGCGTGCCCTGCAGCTTGAGCCAATTGGTCGCGTAGGCCGGCAGGCTCATCGACGCGGCCCCGGCCAGGGCCAACGTCACCGCGATGCGACGCATCTTTGAGTTTGAGTTTTGTTTCATAGTCTTTCCCCCTCGACCTTACGATCGTATTTCATGGAAAGCGGGTCCCTGAGATCCCCGGTTTTTGTCGCACGAGATCACGGCCTGACGATAGTGTAGCCCTGGTGCGCAAGATCGTAGAGCCGCACCACGCCCGCGGAGACGCGCACCGCATGCGGGTTCAGCTTCGGCGGATGTCCCATGATCTTGGTGAAATGCGCATAGGTATTGTTGCACGCGCTGAAACGCACGCCCTCCGCCGCGAGCCCGCCGATCCGGCCCTTGTTGACGTTGTCGGCGAGCAGCAGCCGTAACCCCGGACCGAAGGCCACGATCTCGACCTGCACCCGATCCTGGCCGTAGTGCTTGACCAGGTTGCCGGCGACGTTGAGTACGAGGGTCTGTGCGGGCCTCCCACCGCTGCTCAACTGCAACGCGTACTTGGCTATCGCGAACGGCTTCGCCTCGTCCGCCCGCGCAAACGGGGATCCGAGCATCAGGGCCAGCGCACCCGCCCACAGGACCGCAAGGAGATAAGGTTTACGCATCGCATCCTCCACTAGGTTCGGCTTCCAGCCGTTGATCGGAGCAGTCTCTAGTTACCGGGCCACCGCGTTCCACCGGACATGCCCGCGACTGCGGGGCCATTTCGAATACGTGGGGCACCGATGGTGGATAGACGCCGATGGTGTATTTTTATTTCATTCGGAAGCATGCGTCGGTATAGAAACAATGAAGAAAATAAGAAAACTCTAATATTCTTAATGAATTTCGGACTGTTCCGACTTTGCAAAAGTCGCTAGGATAAGCGGGCGCAGCCTAAAAAATACTTCTTGGAATAAGTGCTGCGGCCAGTGCGTCTTTTGCACCGTAGTTGGAGGAGGAACCAATGAATCTTCTCACGCTGTTCTGCCGCTCGCGGGAGTTCCGGGAACGGCTGGAGGTGAGTCGCGAACGCCTGTATCGTCTGGCCTATGCTTGGAGTCATGACCCGCACCTGTCGGACGATCTGGTGCAGGAGGCAATGGCCAAGGCGCTCAAGAACGCCGGCCAGCTGCGCAACCCGAAGGCGATGAATACCTGGCTGTTCAGCATCCTCGCCAACTGCTGGCGCGATCACTTCCGCCGGGCACGGCCCACTGTAAGCATGGATGACATCGTCTACTGCCACGAAGACACCCCGGAGCGCAAACACGGCCAGCATGAAATCGTCACCCGCGTGCGGGCGGCGGTAGGCCGGTTACCCCTGGCACAGCGCCAAGTCCTGACGCTGGTGGACCTGGAAGGGCTTTCCTACATCGAGGTGGCCGAGATCGTCGATTGCCCCATCGGGACCGTGATGAGCCGTCTGTCACGGGCACGGCGGGCACTCAAGCAGCACCTGTTGGACCTGGGACCCGCGGAGTCGGCCTCGCCGCCGAAGTTGAAGAGCGTTCATCTCGTTCGTTGAGGAGCGTCCGATGAAGCAACCCGATGACGATATCCCGGAGGGCGTGTCCGAAGAAACTCTCAACGCCTTCGTCGACGACCAGTTGGACGCCGGCGAGCGCGGCGACGTCTTCGAGGCGATCAACCGGGACCGCCGGTTGACCGAGCGGGTGTGCGAACTGACCCGTCTGCGGGGCATGGTCCAGTTTGCCTACCGCGACTGCCCCAGGCCCAAACACCTGCAGCCCGCGCCGCGCCACGGCAATCTGCTGAAGGGAGTGGCCGCCGCCGTCCTGCTCGCTCTGGGGGCGTTGCTGGGCTGGGTGGGACACACCGGCTCCGGTGGATCCGGCGTCCTGAACGAGTCGGCGCTGGCGAGCATCGCTCGTCACGACGGCTCGTTTCTGGTTTCGCGAGTCGGCGCACCGACCCCGGCGCACGGCGTGCGCCACGTACTGCTGCACCTCACCTCCTCCAACCCGAAACAGATGGAGTTGGCGTTGAACAGAGTGCAGGAGTTGATGGGCCTGTTCCCGCGCGACCAGCTACAGGTCGAGGTAGTGACCAACGCCGGCGGCGTGAACCTGCTGCGCGCGAACGTCTCGCCCTACAAGGCACGGGTCGAGAAACTGATGCGCAAGTACCCCAACCTGACCTTCCTGGCGTGCAGCAACACGGTGGCGAATCTGAAGCGCGAACTCGGGCCCGGCCGCGTCGACCTCATCCCGAACACCCGGGTGGGACCGACGGCGATACACGAGATCGTCACGCGCCTGCAGGAGGGGTGGATTTATATCAAGGTCTAAGGGGCGGTCGCGCCGGCGGGATCGGGCCGTCGACGCGCAGCACCCGCAACGCGGAGATCAATCGGATGAGCCATACGGGGGAGTCGAATCGGATGAAGAAAACGATCGGAATCACACTCGCGAGTGCCGCCTCGGTCCTGTTTCTGGCCGGCGCCTTGGCCGGGACGGCGCCGACCGCCCATGCCGCTACGGATGCGGCCCAGACATCCGCCATCGCGGCCGGCAAGAAACTGGCATTCAGCCGTAAGAAGGGCAACTGCCTCGCCTGCCACAAAATCGACGACGGCAAGGCCCCGGGCAACGTCGGACCGCCCCTGGTCCAGATGAAGGCGCGTTACCCGGACTTCGCCAAACTGCGCGACCAGATCTGGGATGCGACCGCGAACGACCCCCAGTCCATCATGCCGCCCTTCGGCCGCAACCGGATTCTGACCAACAAGGAAATCGACGAAATTGCGGCGTATATCTATACCCAGTGACGGGGCTGCGACGAACCACGACCTGACTCGGAGGAAAGACCGACGTGACTAACATGAAACGCAGAGTGTTTCTCAAGGGGATACTGACGACCGGCGGCGCCGTGTGCGCCGGGATGCTCGTACCGCAAGTGGTGCTGGCCAGTTGGCCGACAACGGCGTTCAACGCCGAATCGCTCGATCGGACACTGAAAGATCTGTTTGGGGGCGAGCCCATTGCCGAGAGCACAAAGATCAGCTTCCCGGAACTTCCAACGCTGGCACAGGACGCCCGCTCGGTGCCGGTAAACATCTCGACGACGCTCCCCAAGGTGAGTCAGATCACGCTGCTGGTGGACAAGAACCCTCGCCCGCTGGCCGCGACCTATCTGCTTTCGGACCGGGTGGAGCCCAAGCTCTCTATGCGCGTGAAGATGGCCAAGACCACCAACGTCGTCGCCGTGGTCAAGTCCAACGGCAAGCTCTACAGCGCCAAGAAGAAGGTGAAAATCACGATCGGCGGTTGCGGCGGCTGACCCGCCACGCATCACCCGCATCCATCCGCGAACACAGAGGAACTGACGATGTCGACGATTCTGGTAAAAACCAATGTCGGACCGGAGACCACCAAGGTCCGAATGCTGATCAAACATCCGATGGAGACCGGCCTCAGGAAGAACAAGAAGACCGGAAAGAAGATCCCGGCGCACTTCATCAAGACAGTGACATGCGATCTAAACGACAAGAATGTCCTCACCGCCGACTGGAGTATCGCCATCTCGAAGAACCCCTACCTGTCGTTCATCATCAAGGGGGCCAAAGCGAGCGACGTGCTCAAGATCAGCTGGGTAGACAACAAGGGTGAGCACGACACCCGCCAGGGCAAGCTCAGCGAGCTGTAATCCAACAACCTGCAAAACGGAGCAACCCGATGCGCCAGACGACAATCAAGGGATCAGGCGGTTTCGCAACGACGCTGGCGGTGCTGGGCGCCGTGCTGGCCGCAGGGCTCGCACCCACGTCGGCCTACGCCGGCCCCGTTCAGGACCGCATCGCACTGGTCGGTCGCTATGAAGTCCGCTTCCCGAACCTCAAGCTCGACGACTACGTCAACGGCGTCTACGCTATCAATCCGCAGATGCGTGCGGAGTGGGAGCAGATCATGGTCTTCCCGCCCTATCTGCCCGGTCTCCAAGAGGGGAAGAAGCTCTTCCACACCAAGTTCAAGAACGGAAAGAGCTACGCCGACTGCTTCTCCAACGGCGGTATCGGTATCGCCAACACCTACCC
>VAPM010560533.1_pt1 | contig 20886 bp, 22 predicted proteins | sample 3395091 | NCBI WGS metagenome assembly VAPM01 (sample SAMN08290445, study PRJNA428436) | hydrothermal vent metagenome | isolation source: Deep-sea hydrothermal vent chimney 3 | place: Pacific Ocean: Juan De Fuca Ridge
AACTCACACCCATTTCATGTCCAGGAAGTTAATGTTTTCTTTTACTACTTAAATAGGCATCATAAAAACATCTTATTCATAAGTTAACGGGACAGCAGTGAAGGGAATTAATGATTCAGAAAAAGAAAGTTTAGTAACACCACTACGTTACCTAAATGGCGTTATTGCGCCACATTTTAATAAGGACAGAAAGCATTTGTTATTAGCAGCCTATAATTCCGAAGTGACAAATTCTCGAGCGGTACTTCGTAATGTGAGAAATAAAGGCTGCGCAGAACAGCTTGTTGGTTTATAGACATGGAGCATGATCATTTTGTCGATATAAAAGATATGTGTTGCTCCGCGCCAGTTATTCATTTAACAAAAGAATTCAAATCCATGCAGCGAGACGATATTGTTCTAGTTGAATCAAATAAAGTTTCAATGCTAAAAGATATCCCCTCTTATTGCCGGTTAACTGAAAATCAATTAATTAAACAGAAAGAAAAAGATGGGCTTTATTATTTCTGGATAAAAATAAAATAAATGTCACTAAATTACTTAAAAATAGGTGAAGTAGCTGAACAGTTAAACGTAACCGTGCGCACTATTCGATATTACGAGGAAGAAGAACTACTGGAGCCCTGTAGAACGAAAGGGGGGACTCGATTGTATACCGAAAAGCATCTTGCACGTTTAAGAGCTATTCTTCATCTGACCGAAAATGGTTTTTCACTTGAGGTCATCAGGTTAATCGGTAAAATGCGGGAGACTTGTTTAACCGGGCATCAGGGGAGCAAAAAAATATCGAGCATTATCGGCAATACCTTAACCGATATAGACGAGAAAATTAATAATCTTAAAGCCTTAAAAACCGAGTTATTAGCGGCAGAAAGACAAGTTAAAAAATGTAGCAGTTGTAAAAATAAACCCTCTAGCAAGGGCTGCCCTAAATGCCCGGTTAATCAAAATTTAAATAATATTGAAATTCTTAATCTGGTTTGGGATTAAATCATGGCTGGTTATATAGTCGGCATGTCTTTTGTAGGCAGTTTTAGTGGTAGCGACTTTGAGAATTACTTTCGATTTACACGTGCTTGGTGCAAAACTGTCAACTGACAGCTGGCAACTTATTGCAAGGCATTCGAGTATTACTATTTGAAAAAAGATCGTAGATAATTTATCCGCAAAATTATAATTCAAATTCCAATGATTTATTATGGTTCATTTTCATTCCTGGTTGTTCATGCATTTTGTTTTGTTGATGTGTTATCTTTTCATTTTGCACGATTTCAGGGTAATTTATTAAACGTAACTCCAGTGAATTAACAATGCCGGGATACTTGTTATGATTTTTTGAATAGCTTGATAGTTGTGCATCAAACAGCAGTGGACAGGGGCGATTCTGACTATGAGGTGTAAAATGTACAGTGCAGGATCTAAGTAAATTAAACCAAGAAATTGTAACGTTTTTCTGTTTTTTATTAATGCCTCTATTTGTTTCAGTTACGGCTTTAGCTTTCCCATACTTCTTCATTAGTCGAGTTCTTGTGAGTTTGAGTGTGGGAGGTGTTTTTTCCATATCGTCCTGAAATATAAATTGAATCGTTCGATGGATAGCGAGCAATTGGTTTGTATAAGGCGGTTTTGCAAACTCGAAAGTGTACTTGTCAATTTGGGTATCATTTTCTTTTACGGCCGTTATATTATCGACATAGGGGCTTAATTTATTGGCCTCAGAAAACCGAACAACATCGTTTATAATAAAGTCATCTTTAATATTGGTAATGACACTTTGCGGTGTCATACCTAGTTTGATTTTTGCTATGTCGATATTATTTATAAACTTGTCTTTTATATTGGAATAATAAGGTGAAATGCTGGTAACAGATGCGGGGCGTTTTTTGTAATAAGAGAAAGTTCCATCCCCAAAAGCGGTCACCAATGGTCCCAATGCCATTATGTTTTTTTCTTTGTAATAGGTAATCCGTTGAGCTTCGGAGCGCGTGGGTGATGCAGAATTAGCTAAAGTTACCGCCTTGCGTTTAATGACAATTAGATCGGCGTTTAGTGTCCAGGTGCCAGTGTACATAAATGCTGGTTTACCATTTGTAGTGGATACAAGACCATAACTCCCACTGCAATCACTGCAGCTCTGATTATTTTCTGCTATGTATCGCACTTTGGGGTTTGCTTTATTTTTAAATAATATTATACGTGTTTCATTTGTTTTGATGGCTGAATCCAGATTGGGTGATTGGCCTTTGGAATCGCCTAACCATTCCCACTCTCCGGTAATATCGGTAGCGGAAAATGCCTGAGCCTGTGAGCTGAGTGAAATAACAATGAAAAAAATTATGCTGCGAATCATTTTACAAACATTCCTCGTTTATATTAACAGACCATGCTATTAGCCGAATAGAATTGATCCAGTAATAATGTGCTCTCTTTATATACCCGTTCATAAATTATTACACAAGTATTTGTAATACAGCAGTCTAAATAAAGACTGAGTTTTTTAGTTGGAGAAATTGTGATCTAAGTCAACTAGGGGTGAGATTGCAATCTAAAATTGAAAAACGCAGCCTGTATTTTAAGTAGTAGTGAATAGCAATGCAGGTAAATGTAACTGGGAATTGATGACATAAGGTTGCTTCAAACATAGAAGAAAAAACAGGTTTAAAATAAGTAAAGGAATAATATGGAAAAACATTATGCATCGGGTGGTTAGACTCATTTTCAAAATACAAGCAAGGCTATATGCTATCTAATTGATTATTATAATAAAATCTCTAAGTATCTGTATCTAAAAAGTGATAAAATGACGAATTCAGGCGGCATATATGCTCTTAATTTGCTTATTTAATGGTGACTAAGCGTGTATCCTTTGCATTTGTCATTTTTAAGAATTTAACTTGAATTTAATTAGGTTTTAAATGTTCCAGTCTTTACCCGCGTATACCAATAGCCAGGCTCTGTCGGTTCGAAAATTATCCATCGAAAAGCAGGATCGCTGGTTGTTTCAAAATATCAGCTTTGATCTTCAGCCCAAAGAAGTACTGCACTTAGAGGGTGAGAATGGTTCGGGTAAAACCACCCTGCTGAGGGCGTTATGTGGTTTAACCCTGGCCGATGAGGGTGAGGTGTACTGGAACGATATTTCTATCCAGAAACAATCCTACGATTTCCATTTGCAGCTAAGTTACGTTGGTCACAGTGACGGTATTAAGCAGGATTTAACCGTTCTGGAAAACCTGCGGGTGGCGATGGTGCTGTCACGTTCCATATATAGGGTGTCGGACAAAAAAATCCTCACTGAAATTTTAAGCAATATTGGCCTGCAAAATAAAGAAGATAGCCTTGCATTTAATTTGTCTGCTGGGCAACGCCGGCGTCTGGCCTTTGCGCGCTGCCTGCTAAATGACAGCGCATTATGGATTTTAGATGAACCTTTAACCGCTTTAGATACCAAAGGTATCGCATTTATAGAAAGTGCCATTCAGGCACATATTGAACGGGGAGGTTTGGCCGTGATTACTTCACATCAGCCGCTGAATATTAAAAACGTGCCTTGTACGCGCTTAAATTTATCGGCCTAATATGTTGCAAGCATTCCTGATTATATTACAACGCGACCTTACCCTGGCGATTCGCCACCGAGCTGAGTTGATGAACCCGGTATTATTCTTTGTGCTGGTCGTAGTGCTTTTTCCTTTGGGCGTAGGCGCAGACGTGAGCATTCTGGCTAAAATTGCCCCCGGTATTATCTGGATAGCCGCTTTATTGTCAGCATTGCTGAGCCTCGACAGAATATTTCGTACCGATATGGAAGATGGCTCACTGGAGCAGATGCTTATCAGTGCCCAGCCTATGTCGCTGTTAATTCTCGCAAAAATTATTGCACACTGGATGATCACCGGTCTGCCCGTCGTTCTGGTGGGGCCTTTACTGGCTCTGTTTTTGGGTTTACCAACTGATGGCATAGAAACTTTATTTATAAGCCTATTAGTTGGAACCCCTATATTGAGTGCAATTGGCGCTGTGGGGGTGGCGTTGACCGTTGGTCTGCGTCGCGGAGGTGTTATACTGTCGCTTTTGGTTTTACCGTTGTATGTGCCGGTCTTGATATTTGCAAGTCAGGCAGTGGATGCGGCGGCGGCGGGTTTTCCATCGGTCGCCCCAATTGCCATGCTAAGTGCATTGTTACTCCTGTCTTTAAGTTTAACTCCCTGGGCAGCATCTTCGGCATTAAAAATGAGTGTGAGTTAGTTTTATGATTATGCGTTTTATTTATCGGTTAGGCTCGCCGCCGTATTTTTATAATTTAAGCGGTAAATTATTACCCTGGCTATCCGGCATTTGCCTGATTTTTTTTGCGGTTGGTTTGTATGGTGGTCTGGTACTGGCACCAGCTGACTATCAGCAAGGTGACAGCTTTCGAATTATATATATCCACGTCCCCGCAGCCTGGATGTCCCTTTTTGTTTATATTGTGATGGCTGTGAGTGGCGCGATGGCGCTTATTTGGCGAATTAAAATTGCCGAAATTATTTTAATCAATAGCGCCCATATCGGCGCGGTGTTTACTTTTTTAGCGCTGGTGACCGGTTCTATCTGGGGTAAGCCCATGTGGGGAACGTGGTGGGTATGGGACGCGCGTTTAACGTCTGAGTTATTATTATTATTTTTATATTTGGGCGTTATTGCGCTTTATGGTGCGATTGACGATAAACGCAAAGCGGCGCGTGCGGTGGCTATTTTAGCTTTAGTGGGCGTGGTTAATATCCCGATTATTCATTACTCGGTTGAATGGTGGAGTACTTTGCACCAGGGGCCAACGGTCACAAAATTTGACAAGCCATCGATTGATATCCGTATGTTGATACCTCTGTTACTGATGGCGGTTGCCTTTAAATTTTTCTACGCGATTGTGGTCTTACTTCGGGCGCGTAACGATTTAATGTGGCGTGAACGACGCAGCCAATGGGTTGCCGCTTTATTTAAGGACGGTTCCTGATGGATGCGTTTAATAGTTTTATTCATATGGGTGGCTATGCTGCCTATGTCTGGTCATCGTACGGTATTGCCTTATTTGTTTTTGGCTTAAGTATCGTTTTGCCTTTAAAGGAAAAACGACAACTGGAAAAACGTATTCGACGTATTATTCAAGATGAAAAATCATCCGCATCAAAGTAGCGACCGTTAGCGCTTTAAATAATGGCAGCTCAAGGCCGTAGCAGGAGAAACACAATGCACCCCCTTCGTAAACGCAGACTTATTCTTATCATTATTATGATTGCAGGTATTGCAACGGCAACCGGTTTTGCATTGGTTGCCTTTAATCAGAACATGATGTTTTTCTTTACCCCGTCTGATATGCAGGCTGGCAAAGCGCCCGAGAATCGTTTGTTTAGAATGGGTGGCATGGTGGTTGATGGCAGTGTTAAAAAATCGGCAACCAGTACCGATGTCTGGTTTGATATCACCGATAACGAAAAAACTGTTACGGTAAAGTACAGTGGTATTTTGCCGGATCTGTTTCGTGAAGGTCAGGGCATTATTACCAAAGGTAAACTGAATGCCCAGGGTGAGTTTATTGCAGAAGAAGTGCTTGCCAAGCATGACGAAAATTATATGCCGCCCGAAGTGGCTGCGACGATGAAAAAGAAAAAGCCTGATTATATAGATAAAAAATAATTTTATTGAAGTGGTTTATATTTTTCAGTGAAAATATAAAATTAAGGAATAAGCAAACGTGATACCTGAATTTGGACAATTTGCCTTAGTGGTGGCGCTAGTCAGCGCGTTACTACAGGCTACCCTACCTCTGATTGGCGCGGCAAAAAATATTCCCGCCTGGATTAGTGTTGCAAGGCCGGCTGCTCAGGCACAGTTTTTAGCGCTGAGCGTTTCATTTGGTTGCCTCGTTTATGTTTTTATACAAAATGATTTTTCAGTTTTGTACGCAGCCGAAAATTCCAATACAAAATTACCTTTAGCGTTTCGCATTTCGGCTGTTTGGGGTGCACATGAAGGTTCGCTTTTACTTTGGGCGTTAACCTTAGGCTTGTGGACGTATGCTGTTACCATCTTCAGTAAAAAAGTACCCGATGTGATGATTGCCCGAGTGCTGGGTATTATGGGTATTATCAGTATCGGCTTTATCCTTTTTATTCTAGTCACCTCTAACCCGTTTGAACGCATTTTCCCAATACCGCTTGAAGGTCGTGACTTAAATCCATTGTTACAGGATTTTGGTTTAATTATTCATCCGCCCATGCTTTATATGGGGTATGTTGGTTTGTCAGTTGCATTTGCTTTTGCCATTGCCGCGATGCTGGCTGGTCGACTTGATGCCGCCTGGGCAAGGTGGTCGCGCCCATGGACCAGTATTGCCTGGATGTTTTTAACGGTCGGTATTGCACTTGGTAGCTGGTGGGCGTATTACGAATTGGGTTGGGGTGGCTGGTGGTTTTGGGATCCGGTTGAAAATGCATCGTTTATGCCGTGGTTAGTGGCAACGGCGCTTATCCATTCCTTGGCGGTCACTGAAAAACGCGGCAGCTTTAAAGCATGGACTGTGTTGCTTGCTATCTTTGCTTTTTCATTAAGTTTGTTGGGCACCTTCCTAGTCCGTTCTGGCGTGCTCACATCGGTACATTCATTTGCCAGTGACCCTGAACGTGGTTTATTTATTTTAATCTTTTTAATCATTGTGGTGGGTGGTTCACTTGGGCTTTATGCTTGGCGCGCACCGGCGATTAAATCAACCAGTCGTTTTAACTTTTTCTCGAAAGAAGCGGCGTTGTTAATGAACAACGTTTTACTTGTGGTTGCTGCAGCAAGTATTTTACTCGGTACTTTATATCCCTTAGTGATTGATGCATTAGGTGTCGGTAAAATTTCAGTTGGCCCGCCTTACTTTAATAGTGTCTTTGTTCCTATTATGCTGCCGTTGATTGCCTTAATGAGCGTCGGTGTTTTAATTCGCTGGAAAGAAGATAAATGGCAGCGTATGCAAAAACAAATGCTGACTTATTTTGCAATAAGTCTTGCACTAGGTTTATTCGGCGCATGGATGATGCCAAGTATGACCATTGGCGCAGTTATCGGTATTACCCTGGCATGGTGGGTCGTGCTGAATATGGGCTACAGCTTTATGCAGCGTTTTAAAAACAAAGCGGTTTCATGGAGTGGTTTGGTTAAAACGCCGCGTGCTATTTACGGAATGCATATTGCGCATCTGGGTATCGCCGTGTTTACGGTTGGGGTAACTTTAACGTCGATTTATTCAACCGAAAAAGACGTCATGCTTACTCCGGGCGAAACTTATTCTTTAGCCGGTTATGACTTTAAGTTTTCAGGTGCCAAACATTTCGTCGGGCCAAACTATCAAGGTGACCGTGGTTGGGTAACGGTTTCAAAAGACAATAAAGTGATAGCAGAAATGCATCCTGAAAAACGTATTTACACTGTTCGACGTATGCCAATGACCGAAGCGGCGATTAATGCCGGCATTACCCGCGACTTATTTGTTGCCATGGGTGAGCCGCGTGGTAACGAGGGCGGTTGGGCATTGCGTTTATATCACAAACCATTTATTCGCTGGATTTGGTTGGGTGCATTAATTATGGGCTTCGGTGGTTTGCTGGCAGCAACCGATAAGCGTTATAGAAAAGCACAGTAGGTTGTTGTTATATGTTAAAGCATTACTGTCTCGTTAACTTGAACCTATTGCTGTTGAAATGTGAAGCTATGCTTATATTTGTGATAATGTTAATGCTGCCATACCGACCCCAAAACCTACTTTTATACCCGATTCAAAAATTAACGGGAAAGCTGTAATGTTAAAACTTAAATTTATTCTTCCATTACTTGCCTTTGTTTTGCTCGTGGTATTACTTTTTGCTGGTTTAAGTAACGACCCACGGCGGGTGCCATCCCCTTTAGTGGGTAAACCTGCGCCGGCATTCGAGCTACCACGATTGAATGATCCAAGCGTAAAGTTCAGTCCCGAAATGCTCAAAGGGAAAGTCTGGTTGTTAAATATATGGGCATCATGGTGTAGTGGTTGCCGGGTAGAACATCCTGTTTTAAATGAATTAGCAAAGCGCGATATTGTCAGTGTTGTTGGTTTTAATTACAAAGACACCAATAAAGATGCACAAGCGTGGCTTGCTCAGTTAGGTAACCCTTATCGGTTAGTAGTAACTGATCAAGACGGTGCCGTCGGTTTTGACTACGGTGTGTACGGTGTGCCGGAAACTTTCTTTATCGATAAAAACGGCATTATTCGTTATAAGCACATTGGCCCCATTAGTTATAAAGACTTAACTGAGAAACTAATACCATTAATTAAACAGCTTCAGGCAGAGAAGTAATCAGGGTTCTTATTATGCGCATTTTTATTTTTTTGTTTTTAGTTCTGCAATTAAATTTTTCACATGCTGGAATTGAGTTTAGGCAATTTAAAACGACCGAGCTTGAAGCGCGCTATAACGTTTTAATAGACGAGTTGCGTTGCCTGGTATGTCAAAATCAGAATTTAAAAGGTTCTAATTCGGACCTTGCTAAAGACATGCGCAATAAAGTGTATGAAATGATTGCCGCAGATAAAACCAATCAGGAAATTGTTGATTATATGGTAGCGCGTTACGGCGATTTTGTTTTGTACAAACCACCTTTTAAATCGATTACGCTGTTACTTTGGTTGGGGCCATTATTATTTTTTATAATCGCTCTTATATCGGTTATACGTATTATTAAAAACCGCAATCAGGATGACAGCATTACTATTTTTAGTGACGAAGAACATCAGCGCGCTCAGGCATTATTAGAATCAGCTTTATCAGAAAAGGATAAAACAACATGATTGGCTTTATGTTTTTATCGATAGTCCTGCTGATTATCGTTTTATGGTTAATTATCCCGGCGTTACTCGGCAAACGAAAAATTAACCTAGATGATACGGACTCTCAAAACACCGCGATTGCAGGTGAACGTTTAAGCGAACTTGAATTACGTCTGGCACAGCAGGAAATTAGTCAGCAGGAATTTGAACAAACAAAAGTCGAAATCGAAAAATCTTTATTACAGGACGTGCGTGATGGCGAATCAAAACCGCATGTCTCACCTAAAACAGAACGCAATGCTTATGTCATCGTCACCGCCATTCCGCTTATGGCGCTGGCTCTATACTGGTTATGGGGTTCGCCCGATAGTATTAACCTAAAAGGCAATGCGACTGTTGCTGCGCAACATTCTCAGCAAGCCAACGCAGCGAAAGGTAAACTGCCCTTAGGTTCGGTAGCTGAAATGGCCGCAGTGTTAGAATCAAAATTAAATAAAGAACCGAATAACCCCAAAGGCTGGTATACGCTGGGGCGCACTTACATGTCTTTAAAAAATTATGACAAGGCTATTGAGGCTTTAAGACGCTTACGCAAACTGGTTGCTAACGATGCAATTGTTTTACTGACACTGGCCGATGCCATTACAATGTCACGTAAAGGTCGTATGCAGGGTGAACCATTTGAACTGGTTCAACAGGCATTAAAATTAAAACCCAATGATTTAACCGCATTATGGATGGGTGGCCTGGGTTACGATGAAATGGGTGATTTTAAAACAGCTGTAAAATTATGGAAGCAGTTACTCCCGTTAATCAGTAATGAACCGAGTTCGGTGTTTCAGGTACAGTCGTTAATTGTGGCTGCTGAGAAGAAAATGGGCATTAAACCAACGATTACTGTTGCTAAGTTAGAGATGTCTGCAAAAACTCCATCTAGTCCTGAATCCACCCCTAAACCTACTCAGGCTGCAAGCATAACGGTAACGGTTAAATTATCCACTAAGTTGCAAGCATCGCCTGACGATTTTGTACTGGTGTATGCGCGTGCGGTAAAAGGCCCCCGCATGCCGTTGGCAATAGTGCGTAAACAGGTTAAAGATTTACCTTTTACTATTACCCTGGACGACAGCATGGCCATGCAGCCAACAATGAAAATGTCGAATTTTGCCACAGTGAGTATTATTGCTCGCGTTTCTAAACTGGGTCAGGCCGTGCCACAACGTGGTGATATGCAGGGGCAAATGAGTCCGGTGGCGGTTAAAGGCGCCAAACCAGTCAGTGTTGTTATTGATAAAGTCTTGCCTTAAGGTCGGGCAATATTTACTGGCAGTCTTTTTTGTTAAAAGGCCGCTCTCTACATCAACCAAACCTCAGCGCATCTATTCTTATGGCGGCCCTGTTCGCTAGAATTATTCGCGACCGATCGTAGTTGGTCATAGTCCCGAACTCTAAACGGTGCGACATGCAGCTTGAGCAAATGATTGGCGACAATACCAGCGCGTTGCACAGAAACACTTAAACTGAAAAAGGGCGCGACCTCGTTTTTATCAGCAAAGCCAAACAACATGATATGACGTTTTTTGTTTTCAGGTTTTGATAGCTAGCTTGTCCGGCGTTTAAGGAGTGACAAGATTTTTTTCATTAGGGATACCTGAGCGTGATGACATATTTGTTACATCTGCAAAATTAAATATTGTAATTTTATTGCGGCGGGGCTTTATCAATTCAACCTGACATTACAATGACAGCCGCTGAAAATTTCTTATCATGATTTCAGCTTATATATGAAGGAAAGAAAACAAAACGGTTCGAAGTAATTTGTAATTGATTTGACCTAAGACATGGTTTTAATGAGTGCTTTGATTTACTATTTAAATAATGCTAAGCATCTGATGTCTCTCAAGTTGCTCGCAAAATTAACTTGACACTCTGAGCTAGTTGGTCTATTTTTACCTACGGCTTAGACTGATTCTAAAAGGCTGTTTCGTTCTATCCGAGTCATCAGGGAACAGGAATAGATACCCAGAAAATAGATAACAGGGGTAATAGATAATAGATTAACAGCCCTAATACAAAACGATAACAAAAGAGGTGACATTATGTCCTTAAAAGGAAGTAAAACAGAACAAAACTTAAAAGATGCCTTTGCTGGCGAGTCCCAAGCTAATCGCCGTTACCTGTATTTTGCAGCAAAAGCAGACGTTGAAGGTTACAACGATGTATCAACAGTGTTTCGTTCGACGGCAGAAGGCGAAACCGGTCATGCCCACGGCCATCTTGAATATCTTGAAGAATGCGGCGACCCGGCTACCGGGCTACCGATTGGCTCAACCAGTGATAACTTAAAAGCGGCTATCGCAGGCGAAACACATGAGTACACGGATATGTACCCAGGAATGGCAAAAGCTGCTCGAGATGAAAATTTCGATGAGATTGCCGACTGGTTTGAAACGTTAGCAAAAGCCGAGCGCTCACATGCTAATCGTTTCCAGAAAGCCTTAGATAATCTGGATGAATAACCCCCCCCACAAAATCCGCAAACTTGTTAATATATTTTTAAAGTTTGCGGGTTTTGTTCTTTAAGTTATACAAGAGGCATTCGCAATGGCTCCACGAGAAGGTAGTTTAGAAGCGCCAACCCGCTACCCGCTTAACTGGAAAGAAGCATCGTTTTATGATGAAGCATCTTTATTTCAGGAGCTGGAACGCGTTTTCGATATTTGTCACGGTTGCCGCCGTTGCGTTAGTTTATGTCATGCCTTTCCCACACTGTTTGATTTAGTCGATGAGTCCAGCACGATGGAAGTGGACGGCGTTACAAAAGATGATTACTGGCAAGTGGTCGACAATTGTTACCTCTGCGACCTGTGTTATCTCACTAAATGCCCGTATGTGCCACCGCATGAATGGAACCTGGATTTTCCACATGTGATGTTGCGTGCAAAAGCCCTTAAGTTTAAACAGCAAGGTGCATCGAGCCGCGACCAAATGCTGTCGGCAACTGATACCGTGGGTAAACTTGCGGGTTTGCCGATTGTTGCGCAAGCGGTTAATTTTATCAACACACTCAAACCGATTAGACAATTAATGCAATCCGGTATCGGCATACATGCCGATGCTGTTTTACCTAAGTATCATAGTCAGTCGTTTCGTGCCTCGTATAAAGATAGTAAGATTCGGGAAGTAGATGCCGGTGAAAAAACCACGGGAAAAATAGCTTTGTTTGCAACCTGTTATTGCAATGTTAACGAGCCACAATTAAACAAAGACCTTGTGGCCATTTTTGAGCACAATGGTATACAGACAACCATAGCCGAAAAAGAACATTGCTGCGGCATGCCAAAGTTAGAGCTAGGCGACCTAGAGGCGGTTGAAAAAGCCAAGCAAGTAAATATTCCTGTTTTAGCCGCGCTAGTTGATGCAGGTTATGATTTAGTCGCCGCGGTACCATCCTGTGTTTTAATGTTTAAACAGGAATTGCCGTTAATGTTCCCAGACGATATGGATGTTATAAAAGTACAGCAGGCATTTTTTGACCCCTTTGAATATTTAATGTTGCGCCACAAAGAAGCCAAACTAAAACTCGACTTTAAAAAGCCGCTGGGCAAGATTGCCTATCAGGTTGCATGTCATCTACGTGTGCAAAAAATAGGTTTAAAAACCCGCGACCTGCTTCAGCTTGTACGTGAAACGCAAGTTATGCCGATAGAGCGTTGCTCGGGGCATGACGGAACTTATGCGGTCAAAGTAGAGTTTCATAAAATATCGATGAAAATAGTACGGCCAGTCGTCAACAAAGTAAAACAATTTGATGCGGATTATTATTCCAGCGATTGTCCAATGGCCGGGCATCAGATTGAAAATGGTCTGCAAGAAAATGGCGAGCCGGTCGCTTCACCTATACATCCCCTTAGCCTGTTAAGAAAAGCCTACGATATATAAAGCATAATAATATAGAGAGCAGCATGAAAAAATTAAGCCGAGACGATTTATTCTCACTTGAGGATTACGCAATAAAGCGTAAAGAATACCGAGGAAATGTGTTTGAGCATAAAAAAAATCGTCAAGTCGCCTTAGGTGACAATGCCACCTTGTATTTTGAAGACAGATTAACGCTGCAATATCAGATACAGGAAATGTTACGCATCGAAAAAATTTTTGAAGCAGCCGGCATTAATGAAGAACTTGATGCCTATAACCCCCTTATTCCAGATGGAAGTAATTTAAAAGCAACTTTTATGATTGAATATGCCGATGCTGTAGAGCGACAGCATGCTCTTGAGAGATTAGGTGGCGTTGAAGATAAAGTCTGGATTCAGTTTGATGATTTTGAAAAAGTATATGCTATTGCCGACGAAGATATGGATCGAAATCGAGATGAAAAAACATCCGCAGTACATTTTATGCGCTTTGAATTTAGCGATGAAATGATAGCTGCAGTAAAAGCGAATAAAACAATATCCATGGGGATTGATTATGAAGGCTTTAACCAACGGGTAGCGGCAATCGACAGCGCAGTACAACAGTCTTTAGTTAGGGATTTTGACTAATAGCAGGCTACTTTCCTGGGCCACATCAATTTGTTTGATAATAACGAGCCAAATTATGGATGGCGTTGTAATTTCGGCTAAATAGGTTAGGATTATTAAGGTAACCAGTGTACTTGCTCGTCAGGATATTCACCCAATGCTTCGATTTATCGTACTCATATTCGGTTTTATGCTCGTCAACCATTTATCATTTGCGGCAATTTATAAATGGGTTGATGTTGATGGCAATATTTATTTCACCGACTCACCGCCAAAAAATACAAAAAGCAGGAAAGTAACGGTTAAAACCAATACTTATCAATCTACGCATACCATTCAGCCCAAACAGAAAAGTAATGTTACATCAAATTCAAAAGCATCATTAAATAACAAGACTGTGATTATGTACAGCGCAGAATGGTGCGGTGTATGCCGTAAAGCAAAACGCTATTTCAAACAAAAAGGGATAGCTTATACAAACCTGGATATTGATAAGAATCGCTCAGCCAGGCAACGATACAATGCGCTGAATGCAAGCGGCATCCCCATTATTTTTATTGATAATACTCGGCTGAATGGTTTTACGGCAAGGCACTTTGAGCAAGTTTATAATCGTTAACAAGGTATATCTTTGATGGAAAAATCCAGCATATCAGTACTTATTGCAGATGATAGTCCTGACATAGTAAAGGTTACCCGCATAGCGATGGAATTACGTAATTATCAATGTTATACCGCAGAAGATGGTAAGCAGGCAATGGATATTTTGTCTCAGCACGCCGTACAGTTATTAGTAACCGATATGATGATGCCTGAAGTCGATGGGATTGAACTGATTATGTATGCAAAAAAGCAATATCCGGAGATTAAAATAATAGCCATGTCGGCCGGTTACGAAATGCCGGAGGACTTAGAAGATCAACGTTATGTAACATTACAGGCTTCAGCAGGATTCGGTGCCGACTGTCAGTTAAAAAAACCGTTTGAAATAGATGAGTTTTATGCAGCAGTAGACATCGTTATGCAGGAAAAAATTTGAATAAGTCAGCATGCAAAACGATACTGAGAAAAAAGTACACACTTTTTGTTTCTATTTTGCTGATAGTTTTTGCCGGTGTTTTGTTTTACTTTAGTCAGTTAAATATAAAAGAATTTCGGAATTATCATGAGTCTTTAGCGAAAGCATCAACCGCAGGTGTTGCAAAGCAAATAGCCTCTGTTATTTCAGAGCAAAATCGACTGGTTACATTATTTTCTGAAGAGCAAGTTGAATTAATTGAAGCTGTTAAAAGTGAACCTGATAACGATTCTATTCGCGAAAAACTTCGAGTCAAGATTAAACGCTTCTTCTCTAATTATTTCGCCTTTTCTGTGGTAAACCTTGAAGGTAAGCCTTTTTTCGATGATTTTGATGGTTTAATCTCAACCGTATGTGAGAATGACATTGTATCTTATGCCAAAACCAGAAAATACCACCCTTACATACATCCTAATTCAGAAGCTTATCATTTTGATGTTATGAGTTATTTTGGTAAAAAAAATAAAGATGGCATTCTCTTTATTAGTTTTAAAGCTGATATTTTAGGTGATATTTTACAAAGTACTCAGGTTAATGGTCATTGGCTGATGCTAGGTTATCCTGAAAAGAGTAACTTGATTGAAGTCGTCGCTGAAGGTGCACGAAACAAAATAACCAGAAATGATTACCGGCTATCAAAATCGGAACATGCGCGTATTCTTAATCGTGTAGCAGTAAAGGGAACACGATGGGAGGCTATTGATTTGTATAAGCCGGGACTTTTCTGGGAACATGAATCAGTAATAATTTTTGAAGCGCTAGCAACTTATATTTTTATTTTTATCTTATGTGTATTTTTTGTTAGTCGTTTGTTTCGTGAAGAGTGTCGTAGCAAATTAATGGAACAACAAAAGCAAGACTTAATGGGGGTGATTACACATGAATTCAGAACGCCGGTTACCGCCATTATTGGAGCATTAGGTTTATTGCAGCACAAAAGTATAGCCACTAATTTTAAAGACAATGTTAAGGAACTTGTAGATATAGCATTAACGAATACTAAACGGTTAAATTATCTGGTAAATGATTTTCTGGATCTGCAAAAAATGGAAAGCGGTCCATTAAGTATGGATATGCAGCCATTAAATATTGTTAACGTCATTAAAGAAACAATTGCTAGCATGACAACTTATGCAAAGCAATTTTCTGTAAGCTATAGTTTTGATAGCAATACAGAAAATATCTGGGTGCAAGCTGACAGAAAGCGAATTGAGCAGGTTGTTACAAACTTGTTATCGAATGCTGCTAAATACGGTGGTAAAATAAAGCCTGAAGATAAGAATAGTAGGGTCGAGGTTCAGGTTGTTTTGCTAAAAGCCTATGTGAAAGTGTTGGTAACAGATCATGGCTCAGGAATCCCCGCAGAGTTTCAGCAAAGGGTTTTTGAAAAATTCACCGTTTTTAACAAGCAACTCAATGGCAAAGTTAAAAGTACTGGGCTTGGTTTGAGTATCGCGAAAGAAATTATTGAGGCACATAAAGGCAGTATCGGTTTTACATCAAAAGTTGACGATGGCACAACATTCTATTTTGTGTTGCCTCTAGCAGCAGATTGAAACCTATTTAAACTTTGAACTGGCCGACTAATTCCTGCATTTGGATAGCAACATTATTTAAGGACGAGCCGGCATCAGCTAATTGACCAATATTTTCAGCATTCGCTTCGGCAGATTGGCTGATATTAATAATATTTTTATCGATTTCTGCTGCAACAGCGCTTTGTTCCTCGGCTGCGCTGGCAATTTGTGAATTCATATTACTAATAACTGAAACTGATTCGGTTATTTTATCCAGAGCTTTGCCTGCTTCTGCGGCTTTAGTAACGCCCTGTCCAGATGTTGCCTGGCCATGGTTCATTATATCGGCAGCTTTGCCTGAGCTATTCTGTAGGTTTTCAATCATGGATTGAATTTCCATTGTTGACTCCTGAGTACGACTGGCTAAAGTGCGTACTTCATCAGCCACAACAGCAAATCCTCGACCTTGTTCACCCGCGCGTGCGGCTTCAATAGCAGCATTTAATGCGAGTAAATTAGTTTGCTCGGCAATACCGCGAATAACATCAAGTACCGTGCCAATGCTGTCACTGTCATCACGTAACTGATTTACCGCAGTCGATCCTTCGCCCACATCATTAGCAAGTTGATTAATAATAGAAATTGTTGAGTTTACAACCGTATTGCCTTCGGTTGCCGCATCATGCGCACTGGTGGCCGCTTCTGCAGCTTGTTCAGCATTTCGTGCTACTTCAACTACTGTGGCTGCCATTTCATTGCTGGCAGTAGCGACTTGTTCGGCATCAGAACGTTGGCTTTCTATTCCTTTTCTGTTTTGTTGAACAATGCTGGTTAACTCTTCAGCTGCGCTACTTACATGGCTGCTATAACCTGTTAATTCCTGAATCATTATCTGTAGTTTATTCATAAAGGTATTGAAGTAATCTACGAGAGAGCCGACTTCATCGTTACTTGATGCTTGTAATCGCTGGGTAAGATCGGCATTACCATTTGCAATTTTATTTAAATTGTCAGATATATTGAGAATATTACGAGTAATGCTAGTTGCTATTAAATAAGCTATGCCAGCAAGGACGACTATTAAAATAAGGCCAATAATTGCATTAAGTACGATGCTGAACTGCATGGCTTCATCTGTCGTCGAAATAATATTGGCAAAAGCTATTTTACTATTTTTTTGAAATTTTTCTAAATTTGAGCGGAATTTTTTAAGAGCGACCTGCATCGTTTGAACTTTTTCGGGTATTTGTTTCGGTGTAAGGCTGCCGTCTAGCATGCCAATACTCATGGATTTTACCAGGTTATAGTAAGTTTCTAATTGTTTTTTCAACTCATTAATTATGTTTATTTTTGATGTGTCTATTTTTGATATTTTATCAAATGATTTTTGCATACTGATAAAAACAGTTTGCGATTCTTCAATCATATCTTCTTCTTCGGTGGCCACCGCCTGATCGAGTAAGTTGATTATCTGGTTTAAACGAACCCGATTATTTTCGCTATGCTCAAGTGTTGGGTAGATAACGGTTTCTAATTTGTGCAAATGATTAGTGTTTTTACTGGCCACAGAAAAGTTCACCACAAAGCCTATTCCAAAACCGACTATTGCAATGATGGCAATTGACATTATTTTATATTTAATAGATAGATTATTAAAAAAACTCATGGGCTACTCCTCTGTAAACCAGAACAACTTAACTTTTAAGGCAAACGCAATAAAACCTTAACAGAATCATCAACGGCTGCGGCATTGATATAACCAACTGCATCAGCATGCTTTGCAACATACTCTTTTACTTCTGCATCACTAGCTAATTCTTTTGGCGGTACGGCTTTGCCCGAAAAAGTCATTCTTGACCAATGTGCTTTATATTTACCTATTTTCTTTCTGGTCGCTTTTTTTGTGAATTCTGCTTTAATTGGATTGCTGTCTATCTGGCCGATTAAAGTGACGTTATCTATGCCAGGAATTGACTTAGTTTTACCTAAAAAAAGTTTTTTAGCTGATTTTGCATCGAGTGATCCCGTAGATTTCGTATTAGCAATAATAGCGACTTCAGCAAAGGTATTAGTTACTATAAAAAGCAAGCTACTAACAAATGCCGTGCAGATAATTAATTTATTTTTCATTTTATTTCTCCCTTAAAAGACCACGTCCATGGTAAATGTAAAGACATCTACACTGGTTTCACCGTTTGGTAAGGCTGCAATTAAACCAGCTGTGGTCGGGTCTTCTGGTTTAATATTTTTCCATTGCATTTTAAAAACAGTACTTGGGTTGTAATGGTAAGCTAAAGCAAGTGCGACCGATGTTTGATCTAAATCACCATCAGCAGCACCACTTGCTTTTTGACCTTCGAGCATGGCAAAGGTGATACTGGGTTGAAGTTTATCAAAGCTATAAGCAAAGGCGATATATCCTGCACTAGAATCGTAGCGGGCGCTATTGTCTACTTCCGTTTTCGCATATTCTATGTAAGTAATAAAATCATCAATTTCAATTTTTGCGCCAACGTTACTAGTGTTTTTTGTTTGATCGGTTGGCCCGCCAATGACCGTTATCTCGCTAGTGGTATAGCCGGCTTGCAGCGTCATTGTTTCACTACTGGCTTCGAATTTAACGCCGGACATCTGTCGTAAACGATTTGCTGCAATTTCTTTATGGTTAAACTGGCCAACAAAGGGTTGTATTATAAATTCCCAGTCATCATCACCAGTGGTGTAAACGGCAGAAAGTCCATCGTATCCTTCCAATATTAGATTAGCCGATTCACTTTCAATTTCGGTATGATACATTTCCTGTGGTGGACGTGCCCAAGGATAGGTTAGTCCAATATCAAGTGTTTCAGATAGGAGGCCGAGTGGATACTTTTGACGGCCAAATAGAATTTGGCTAGATTCGCTTATCTGGAATGTTGCAAATGCCCAGTCCAGATTAAGTTCACCTTCTATTGCACGGTAGTGGAGTTGACCTGCTAATGACCATTCTTTATTAATATTGGTTGAATAAGTAAGTGCTGCCTGTGTTCCACCCCAGTCACCATTTTCGTCAATAACATCAAGATATTTTGCTGTGCTACTACTTACATCAAGGGAAGAGCGAATAAATCCATGTAAATTCACATCCGAGGCGAAGCCAGAGTTATTGAGTATTGTCCCTAATAAGCTTGCAGTGACAATTTGTTTTAATTTGGTTTTCATCTATTTGGTCTCCATATTTTCAGTGTTCGGATGCCTATCCTGTCTCCGAATTGTTAGCTAGATAATTACCTACTGTTTATCGTCTTATGTTGTGGAAAACTTTAATAAAAAAAGGAAAAAGATAAAAGAAACAAACCATATAATGGCTGTGTTAGAGGATCCTATTGTACTATTTGGGTGTTTTAGGACGGAGGGTTGCTCAATAAATGAACATCGCGCTGTGGGAAAGGAATGGTAATAGCGTAGGCTTTAAAGGCTTTCCATATTGCCAGGTTTATATCTGACTTAACGCTGCCCATACCCATCTCGGGATCATCTAGCCAAAGCCGTAGCTCAAGTTTAATACCACTATCTTCGAAGGACATTAATCGAACGGTGGGTTCGGGCTTACTCAAAACGCGGCTGGATACATTGCAGCAATCCAGCATGAGTTGCATCGCCTGTTCAACATTATCATCGTAGCTAATTTGTACGGGTACTTTTATCCGTACGTGTTTATCGCTATAACTCCAGTTAGTTACCTCAGAAGTGATAATGGTTTCATTTGGGATCAATGTTTCGACACCATCTCTGTCTTTAACTACGATATAACGTGCACGCAATTCAACTACCCAACCAAAGCGGTTACCGATGCTAATCACGTCACCGGGTTTAATTGAGCGGTCGAATAATAAAATAAAGCCACTGATAAAATTACTCGCAATACGTTGCAGGCCAAAGCCAAGCCCAACACCAATGGCACCACCAAAAACGGTTAAGGTGGTGAGGTCAATACCAACACTGTTTAATGCGACGAGTATTGCAATGCTGTATAAAATGACATTGGCGAACTTACTTAAGCCAACCTGCATGCTGGAACTAATAATTTTTGATTTTTTAGCACGCTGTTCTATTAATACCGCTAACCAGCGTGCTGCAATTATATAAATACCAACAATAATAATAAATTTCAGAACAGATAGTATAGAGACACGATTATCACCAAAACTTATAGCAGAGCGATCAAGTGTTGCGAGTAGTTCAGGTAACCAACCAAGTAAATGCAGTGCAACCAGTAACCAGATGCTGGTGCTGATAAATCCTTCCCATGCTTTTAAGTTACGAGTTTTACTGAAGGCGCGTCGAAGGCTATAAACCGAGATTCGAATAGCCGCCAACGAGAGCAAAAGAGGAATAATAATATCAAGAATGGGGGTTGATACCTTGTAGAGCCGTAAAACACTGGCACCAAGATAAATAATTATTAAGGTAATCACCGGGAAAATAATATAGCCCGAGCCTCTTAATAGAAAACGATTGAAGCCACGCTGTTCTTCCTGGCCAAGTTGAGTATGCAGGAATTTATTCCATTGGGAATTCATTCCCCATGCCAGTAAAAGGGCAACAATTAAAATACTAATCTGCCATACACTATCGGCATTCATCAGGCTTTGGAGCTTGCTGGAAAAAATATTGCTTAGTGTATTCATATTTTAAAGTTAATTTATAAATATTGTCGTGCAGTCAGTTAATGGCGCAGTTCAATTAGTTAATGTAATTTACATCATATCACTTAATATTTAACTAGTAAGAATTATATAGTAAGTCACTGCTGTCCCGTTAACTTATGAATAAGATGTTTTTATGAGGCCTATTTAAGTAGTAAAAGAAAACATTAACTTCCTGAACATAACATGGGTGTGAGTTTGTCGTTGCGAGCGATAGCGCGGTAATCTTGTTTATATGGGGTAT
>VAPM010376758.1_pt1 | contig 20867 bp, 13 predicted proteins | sample 3395091 | NCBI WGS metagenome assembly VAPM01 (sample SAMN08290445, study PRJNA428436) | hydrothermal vent metagenome | isolation source: Deep-sea hydrothermal vent chimney 3 | place: Pacific Ocean: Juan De Fuca Ridge
AGCAGCCAGCGTTCTGTCTCATTGCTCGCTTCCGTAATCACCTGGGCACCGGTTGTTCTTTTGGCCATCCACTTGGAAATCGCTAAAGACAAGAACGATCCGCCCATGCCAAAGACGGCAGCAAATATCAGTAAGCCCTGTAAGTTGAGATCAATGCCGTTGGCATCCATGTAACCATTAAACCCCAGTAGGCTCAAAGAAACACTCAATATCAGCATGATCGCAATATTGGTTGCCAAAAATAAAAATATACGGCTCATTTGTTCTCTATCCTCCAGATAAATCAATTCAGAAAATATACATTATTCTAAAAGTACCAACAACGCTTGCGGCTGTCCACAATTAAAATAATTTTATCTTCAATCCACACTCATGGCGTTATGACAGTAACATTACAAAATTGTAATGCAAGCGTCATCTTAGCGACAGTGTTAGTCTTCTATTCTACTATCTTTAAAATATTCAGGAACCCCTGAGGAGTGACTTAATTTGTATTTCCAGTCTCGATATGGCTCCAGTTTTCGGGTGCGTCTGTGCTTGGTAAGTGTACTGCTATTAGCTGTCAACCTGGTACAGGCGGCAGAGGTGTTGTCTTTGAAACAGGCCGTTATTCAGGCATTGAATGCCAATCCCAGCCTGGCTGCAATGGATGCCAGAGCGCAAGCGCTGGCCGAAATTCCAGATCAGGCCGAGGCGCTGCCAGACCCTGTTTTATCTATTAATATCGCTAATCTGCCGCTGGATAGTTTCTCTTTTACTCAGGAAGGGATGACCCAATTTCAGGTGGGGATGACTCAAGCATTGCCTTATCCCGGTAAATTAGCTTTGCGCTCTCAGGCCGCTCGGCATGTGGCTGGCGCTGCCGAGGCCGAGGTAGAAGAAAAACGCTTACAACTGGTGCGGGATGTTAAAACCGTATGGTGGAACCTTTTTTATCTGGATCGAGCGCTGGAAGTAATAGAGCGCAATCAAATTTTATTGGCACAGTTTGTTAATGTCGCCGAGACGCGTTATACGGTTGGCCGAGGTCTACAGCAAGATATTTTGTTAGCACACCTGGAGTTATCTAAATTGAGCGATAACGCGATTCGGGTGCAAAATATACGAGACAATGAAGTGGTACGCTTAAATGTGCTGATGGATCACCCGGCAGCAAACACCATCAAATTGCCTATGGTTGTCGATGAAACATTGTTAACGTTGAGTGCTGTAGATGTTTTGCAGCAGCAGGCCGAAAGTACTAGACCGAAATTAGAGGCACAGAACGAACGGATAGGTGCGGCGCGTAGTCGCGTTGGCTTGGCAAAAAAAGATTACGCACCTGATTTTAAAGTGGGCGCAAGGTACGGCCTGCGTAGTGGTCGTAACCCTGATGGCGGTCGCCGTGCTGATTTCGGCTCCGTTATGTTCAGTATGAATTTACCACTTTACGCTGGCAATAAGCAGGATCGTGCCGTTGATCAGCGTAATGCGGAATGGTTGCAGCAAAAATATCAACTACAGGATGAACGTAACCAGGTGGCGTCACAAGTGCAGCAAGCCATGACGGACTACCATCGAGCGGGTGAGCAGACGCAACTATTTCAACAGGAAATTATTCCCCAAGCACGGCAGACAGTGGATGCGATGATGGCGGGCTATCAAGTGGGTCAGGTCGACTTTCTCAACTTAGTGCGCAGCCAAACCACGCTTTACGACTATGAAACCCAATATTGGAAGGCATTCAGTGCCGCCAAGCAGGCTCTGGCCCGGTTGGTCGCTGCGGTCGGTGAGGATCATGTTTATGCAGGCGTAGCGCGCCCTCAAAGCGGGCATACCGAACGCCGTTCCTATAATACAAAAAAAGGTGATGGCGATGAATAAAGTAATAGTTTCATTGGGGGTGATTGTCACCCTGGGTATAGGCATTGGCGGTGGGTATTGGCTGGCCAATACCCACGTGCTAGCGCCTATACTGGGTTCGAAAAATCAATCTCCAGAACGTCAGGTTCTTTTTTATCGTAACCCGATGAATCCCGCTATTACTTCGCCGGTATTCATGCAAGATGATATGGGAATGGATTACATCGCGGTTTATGCCGATGAAAATAAACCGAAAGAAAAAGAGGTGCTTTTCTATCGTAATCCGATGAATCCGGCGATTACTTCACCGGTTTTTATGCAGGATGATATGGGTATGGATTATATCGCGGTTTATGCCGAAGGGAGCGGTGGGGACGAACCGGTAGGGACGGTGACGATTGATCCGGTTACCGTGCAAAATATTGGTGTGCGTACCACTATAGCGACAACCCGTGAGTTGTCGCGGGTGCTGAATGGGCTAGGGCGAATCGATTTTAATGAGCAGCGTCTGGCTAGGTTACATCCTAAAACCTCAGGCTGGATTGAAAAACTGATGATCGATGAAACCGGTAAGCGTGTGAGTAAAGACACCATTTTACTGAGTATCTATTCACCCGAATTAGTGGCTGCGCAGCAAGAATATCTGGTGGCATTGAAAAACTGGGAGTCGGTGCGCAATAGCAAGGCATCGTCAATGAAAAGAAGTGCCAAAACTATACTTTCAAGTGCCCATGAACGTTTGCAATTGTTCGATGTGCCGACACACCAGATCAAAGAATTGAAACAGAGCCGAAAAATTAAAAAACAACTGCATATCCATTCTCCTTTTGCTGGACAGGTGATGCATATCGGCGCGCGGGAAGGGCAGTATATTGCACCCAAAGACGAAATTTATCTCATCGCTGATTTGAGTCGTATCTGGGTGAATGTCGATGTCTTTGAAGATGAGCTGAGTTGGTTGAAGTTAGGTGATAGAGCAGCGATGCGGGTACGAGCACAGCCGGGTCGAACTTATGAAGGAAAAATTACCTTTATTCATCCCGTTTTGAACCGCAAGAGCCGGACCGTACAGGTTCGTCTGGAATTTGATAACACCGATTTGTCACTCAAACCCGGCATGTTTGCCAATGTGACGCTCTATGTCGACCCTCAGCCCAATGCTGTCGTTGTGCCCAGCGAAGCGATAATTCGTTCCGGCAGTCGTGAACAAGTTTTTGTGGTGCGTGAGCCGGGAAAATTTGAACCACGCGAAGTGACTTTGGGTGTGAGTGCAGAAGGGTTCACTCAAATTTTGTCTGGTGTTGAAACGGGTGAGCAGGTGGTGACCTCCAGTCAGTTTCTCATTGATTCCGAATCCAAATTACGTGAAGTCACGGCCAAGATGATGCAAGCGATGGCGAATGGGAATGACAGTACTGATGTTGACGACATGGATATGTCAGATATGGATGACATGGATATGAGTATGGAGGATCAACAATGATTACGAGCATTATTGATGCTTCGCTGCGGAACCGTTTTTTGATAATCATCGCGACGATTATTATCGTGGTAGCGGGGCTGTGGTCGATGAAAAATACCCCTCTGGATGCCATTCCCGATTTGTCTGATGTTCAGGTCATTGTTTTTACTGAATACCCTGGTCAAGCTCCCCAAGTGGTTGAAGATCAAGTGACCTATCCACTTACCACCGCGATGCTGGCGGTTCCTAATGCCAAAGTTGTGCGGGGTTATTCTTTTTTTGGTTTTTCTTTTGTCTACATTATTTTTGATGATGGCACCGATATGTATTGGGCGCGTTCGCGGGTTTTGGAATATCTCAACTATGTCAGTGGTCGCCTACCTGATGGTTTAACACCTTCTTTGGGGCCGGATGCCACTGGTGTGGGTTGGGTTTATGAATATGCTTTGGTCGATAAAACGGGCAATACCGATTTGGCCGAGCTGCGCTCCATTCAAGACTGGTATTTACGCTACCCTTTGCAAACGGTAGAAGGCATTTCAGAAGTGGCATCCGTTGGCGGCTATGTCAAACAATATCAAGTAGAAGTCGATCCCAATGCGCTATTGGCCTACAACATCCCCCTGTCAAAAATTAAACACGCCATTCAACGCTCGAATAACGATGTCGGTGGCAAGTTGGTGGAAATGGCAGAAACGGAATATATGGTACGCGGCCTCGGCTATATTCAGTCAATTGATGACCTGAATGTCATTCCAGTTGGCGTTGATGAAAACGGGACGCCGATTCGGCTGCAAGATGTCGCTCATGTTCACTTGGGGCCTGAGTTGCGTCGAGGGGTGGCGGAATTGAACGGCGAAGGCGAAGTGGCCGGAGGCGTGGTGATTATGCGTTATGGTGAAAATGCCATGGCGGTGATTGAGCGGGTGCGGGCCAAGCTGGAAGAGCTCAAACCTGGTTTGCCTGAAGGAGTGGAAATTGTCCCGGTCTATGATCGCGGTGATCTCATTACGCGGGCGGTGAAGAACCTAGAAGAAAAACTGATTGAAGAAATCATTGTTGTCAGCCTCATCTGCATTCTATTTTTGCTACATGCTCGTTCGGCTTTAGTGGCGATTGTTTCGTTACCGATTGGTATTTTACTGGCCTTCTCTATTATGAAATGGCAGGGTATTAACGCCAATATTATGTCCTTAGGGGGCATTGCCATTGCTATTGGTGCGATGGTGGATGGTGCGATTGTCATGATCGAAAACGCGCATAAACATCTTGAGCATATGGTCAAAGAAAAAAGTCGAGAGCTGACGTCACCTGAACGATGGCAAGCCGTTACTGAGGCCTCTCGTGAAGTGGGTCCGGCGCTGTTTTTTTCGTTGTTGATTATTACAGTTTCCTTCCTGCCGGTATTTACCTTACAAGCACAGGAGGGGCGACTTTTTGCGCCATTGGCGTTCACTAAAACCTATGCCATGGCGGCGGCGGCCATTCTTGCGATTACCTTGGTGCCCGTATTGATGGGCTATTTCATTCGTGGGAAAATTCCGCCCGAAGCAAAAAATCCGGTAAATCGTTTTCTTCATTTTATTCATATTCCGACTTTGAATTTGGCTATTCGCTGGCGCTGGATTACTCTGGCTTTATCTCTAATTTTATTGGCGGCCACGTTTTATCCGATCAATAAACTGGGTAGTGAGTTCATGCCACCTCTAAATGAAGGCGACATTTTGTATATGCCGACGACTTATCCGGGCGTGTCTATTACCAAGGCCAAGGAGCTGTTACAGCAGACAGACAAAATCATCAAGTCTTTTCCAGAAGTGCATCACGTTTTTGGTAAGGTGGGACGAGCAGAAACGGCCACCGACCCGGCACCGTTGGCGATGCTGGAAACGACGATTCGACTCAAAGCCAAAGATGAATGGCCGGATCCCAGCAAGACAGTAAAAGAATTAATGGACGAAATGGACGCGGCGATTAAATTTCCCGGTTTGTCTAATGCTTGGACCATGCCGATCAAAACCCGTATCGACATGTTATCTACGGGTATCAAAACACCCATTGGTATCAAGGTCAGTGGGCCGGATTTGAACGTATTGGAAGCAGTGGGTAATGAGATTGAGCAGGCATTGAAACAATTACCTGATACGCTTTCTGCCTTTGCAGATAAAGCTGCAGGGGGGTATTACCTTGATTTTGATATTAACCGTGAAGAAGCATCTCGCTATGGACTTACTACGGGCGATGTACAGGATGTGATTCAGACTGCTGTGGGGGGCATGAACGTGACCTACACGGTTGAAGGTCTAGAGCGCTACCCCGTTAATTTGCGTTATCCGCGTGAGCTGCGTGACAACCTTGAAAACCTTAAACGGGTTTTGATTCCTACACCCACCGGTGCGCAAATACCGTTGTCGCTGGTGACGGATTTACAATTGCGTCGTGGGCCGCCCGGTATAAAAAGTGAAAACTCCCGTCCCAATGCCTGGGTCTATGTTGATATCAAGACCTCGGATATTGGTGGTTATGTTGCTAAAGCAAAAGAAGTGGTCGCCAGCCAGGTCAACATCCCACCCGGCTACAATCTGGTTTGGTCCGGCCAATTTGAATATATGGAGCGCGCTGCAGAAAGATTACGCATTGTTGTGCCTGCGACCTTGCTGGTGATTTTTTTACTGCTCTACTTTAACTTCCGTAATATTACCGAACCTTTGGTGGTGATGCTCTCTATTCCGTTCGGTTTGATCGGTGGGTTCTGGTTGATCTACTTGCTAGGTTTTAATCTTTCGGTGGCGGTGGTGGTCGGCTTTATCGCACTGGCTGGTGTGGCGGCAGAAATTGGCGTGCTGGTATTGACCTTTATCGATCAGGAAATAGCCAAGCGGCGCAAAGAAAAAGGAGAGCGTTTAGATGCAACTGAAATCATGATTGCAGTACATCGTGGTACCTCGGAACGGGTTCGTCCCATCGCGATGACGGCGACCGCGATTATCGCCGGACTGTTACCCATCATGTGGGGCACCGGTACGGGTTCCGAAGTCATGCAGCGTATTGCTGCACCCATGGTCGGGGGCATGGTCACCGTCACTTTGCTTTGCCTGTTAGTTTTGCCCGTAATTTACGGAGTGATATTGCAACTACAAGAAAAATATAAACAATTGTGACATTTTTAACTCAATATAAGGATTGAATTATGAAAACAGTAACAAAACTATTATCAAGTATGATCTTCGCCGCTCTATTAGCAACCGCCGGGTCGTTATACGCAGCCGGAGATCACGCGCACGGCCACGATGACGATCATAAGGCGTCTGGGATGAAGCATGATGATCACGGCGGTGACCATTCTAAGTCCGGGATGAAACATGACGATCACGGTTCCGAGCATGGGCATGACGGCCCTAGTTCAGAGAAGGACAACATGTTTCTGAAGAAAAAAGAGATCGATGGTTACATGGTCAGCTTTCACGTCATGAAAGCCAAACCCGGTAAAGAAATGGGTGGCACGCATGACTTTATGATAAAAGTCGAAAAAAATGGCAAAGCGCTTACGGATCTCGTTATGAATACCAAAGTCAAACACCCCAATGGCAGCTCAGAAACCAAAAAAACCATGAAAATGGGAGATTGGCTGATGGCCGGCTATGACCTCGGACACAAAGGCAAGCATCAGTTGATGATTTTATTCAAAACGGCAGATGGAAAAAAACACAAAGGCGGGGTTTATTATTCAGTAAAATAATACCCCTACCTCCCCCACCCTGTCCCTGGGGTCGTTGGCTTTGTCTCCTGAGTCGTTCTATTTCCCCCGTCTCCGGGGGCATGGGTTTTATCTCCTAGTCTCCATGTTTTTGAGCTTCCACATTTTGCATCGCACGTTCTAAAGCTTTACTTATTTACTCCGCTATATAACGGCGTGGATAGAGTTTCCGCTGAGGTGAGGTTTTTCTTGATGCATTTTCTTTTAAATTTATCGATTAAATTCAAAATATGGGCCATTGTCGCTGGGGGTATTGTCGGCCTGATGGTGGTACTGGCTTTTAACTATAATGCCACTAGCCATAACAAAGTGACTTTGGCGCAGGTACGAGACATCTATTTTCCGATACTCGAACGACTCGATACTAATCTGGTTCGTCTGAATACAATAAAAGAAATTTATAGCGCTGCGGTTATTGCCGGAGAGGAGGATATGCTCGAAGACATCACTATTCTAACTCAATCATTAGTGCAGACGCTGAATGAAGTGGCGACCTTGGAGAGCCGTGATCAAGCTGAAGTTGATCACGTTTTGAAAAATTTAACAGCCTACATTGACGTTGCCAATACATTGAGTTTGGGCATGATCGAAGAAACCTTATCTGCTGCTGCGGTACCGGCGATGATAAAGGAAATGAATGAACGTTTGAGTTTAAGCGAAGCGGATTTTAATCAGTTTCGCGGTCATGCTTATCAACGTTTTACGGCGGCGATTGATGAGGCTAACGAGGCTTCGGCCGAAGCGTTGATTATTGGCGTCATGGTCGGAGTGATTATGACCTTGGTGCTTGCTCTGTCAGGTTTCTTGATTGGCAACTCAATCACACGCAATATCGCTGTCGTTGTTTACTCTCTTAAGGAAATGGCGAATGGTGAAGGGAATTTAAGTGCACGACTTAAAAGTGAAAGCAACGATGAAATAGGCGTCTTAGTAGATAGCTTCAATACTTTTGTTAGCAAAATTCAGAGAGTGATTGTCGAGGTAACGGGGTCGACTGATCGAGTCGCTGAAGCGGCAAATGAGATGATGGCGGTTTCTGAAGCGAGTGCACGGGGGATGAATGTTCAGCAGCAGGAAATCGAGCAAGTCGTCAGCGCTATGGCCGAAATGACGGGGTCGGTTGAGAGTGTATCCAAGAGTGCTGGCCGGGCTGCTGACATGGCGAATGGCGCGCGTACCGAGGCTAACGATGGCAAAGCGGTGGTTGAAGAAAATATGCAAGCAATTGATCGTCTTGCTGGCGAGGTTGAGCATGCCGCCGAGGTAATTCAGGAGCTGGATAGTCATAGTGAGTCTATCGGTAAGGTGCTCAGCGTCATCCGCGACATCGCCGAACAAACCAACTTGCTGGCACTCAATGCAGCGATTGAAGCGGCGCGAGCGGGTGAGCAAGGACGTGGGTTCGCGGTGGTAGCCGATGAAGTGCGTACCCTGGCCACCCGAACCCACGAATCGACGCGCGAGATTAACGACATGATTAATCGCTTGCAGGCGGGCACCCGGAACGCGGTGAAAACGATGAAACAGGGGCGCGAACAGGCACAACTCAGCGTGAGTCATGCGAGTCGCGTGCGAGAATATCTGGATCGTATTACCCAAGAAGTTGAGGACATCTCGGACATGAATGTGCAAATTGCCAGTGCGGCGGAAGAGCAAAGCGCGGTTGTTCGGGAGATCAATAACAATATCGTCAATCTTGAACAGGTTGTTACCGAGGGCACAGAGGGTGCCAGCGTTGCCGAACAGGGTAGTGAAAACCTGGCAACGTTGGCGCAGCAATTAACAACACAGGTTTCCGTGTTCAAGGTATGAGAGAGCAAGGAAAGTTCGATTAATAGGTTACGACAAGGAGAAAGTTCGACAATGAATAGCAAACTAACCATTTTGGGTAAGGTCACAATTCTGGGTTTGGTGTTATCAGGTTCGACGGCGTTGGCAGTGGACTGGACAGAGCGTACTGATGTTTCGGGCTTCTTTACAACTCGTTACAGTCTGACGGATGAAGCAGCTTATTTTCACGGCGATCGAGACTCTGGTATTAATGAAAAAGGTAGTTTTCAAGGTACTAAATTGGGCTTGACGATCCGTTCTCAGATTAACGACGACTTAAGTGTGGCGATGTTACTGATGTCCTCTGCCAGCGAAAACGATTACAGCACGCATGTTGACTGGGCTTTTGCCAGTTATACCTTGAGCGAGGCGTTTACGCTGCGTGCGGGTAAGATCAAGTTTCCAGTCGGGTTGGTCAATGAGTATGTTGACGTCGGTATCACGTATCCGTGGATCAGTGCGCCGTTGTTGCTGTATTCCAACGAGCAAGCGGGTGCTCAGGCAACGCGCGAAGCGTACACCGGTGCCAGTTTGTTATGGTCGGAAGAGGTCGGTGATTGGACTCTCGGTAGTGATTTATTTTTTGGTCAAGTTGATCTCGAAGGGATGGCAGTCAAAGGCGTATTGGGGCTGACAGTTCGTGCTAACTGGGATGATACGGTTGAACTTCAGGCTTCCGCTTACGAAGGCGAAATGAATACGGATCCTGATGGCATGGCGATGATGGCGATGATGAATGAAAAAACGCATGGTGCCAAACTAATCGGCATTAAAGTGGACTGGAATAACATTATTGCTTATGCAGAAGCGGCTCAAGTGACAATGGATGTGAGTAACATGATGGGGAAAAAAATAGGTGATTCCGATGTTTGGTATGCCACCTTAGGCTACAGAATAGGTCAATTTTTACCCCATTTTACTCGCCAGGAATGGGATAGAGATAACGGTAATAATCACACCATTTCAACGCTAGGACTCGCTTACACCCTTTCCAGCTCCGTGGTAATTAAAGTGGAGCAGAGTCAAATTGAAACTGATAATTTTGCCACTCAAGCAGGGCTATTTAACATCATGCCTACCGATGGTTCTACCAATTTGACGAGTCTTGCCGTCGATATTATTTTTTAAAGTACCTTGGAAGGAAAATGATAATGCATAATAAGATAATAAATAAAGTGAATAAACGTTTACCCTTGTTGTTTGTTTCATTGTTGTTTTGGGTGATCCTGTTATTACTTGCAGGGCCAGTGCAAGCCGTCGCCGGTGTCAGTGTCATTGCCCATAAGTCGGTCAGTCTCGATGCGATTACGGCAAAAGAGGCTAAAAAAATCTGGTTGGCTAAAACCAAAAAAATTGAGGGTCTCACGCTCAAGCTGGCAGATTTACCTAAAGGAAGTGGATCGCGTAATTATTTTTACAGTAAAATTGTAAAAAAAAGTGAAGAAAAACTCAGGGCTTACTGGGCTAAAATTGTTTTTTCCGGAAAGGGGGTGCCACCTAAGCCTCTCTCTTCAGACGACGAAGTGGTCAACTGGGTCGCATCCACACCGGGGGCGGTGGGTTACGTAGACAGTGCCGCCGTGAATGATTCAGTCAAGGTCTTGTTAGTTGGACAATAGGGTCTATTTTTGAGTGCTCGTTTTTGGTTTTATATGCAGCGTATTTTCACCGTATACGAACAAAAATAGGGCGCAATATGAAATATTTTTTCCAAGCTATCACCTAAAGTTCTCTTTGTGGCTAGCCGATAATGGCTTTACAGAGGGCTTGCAATAGATGACTGATTGCAGCGCAGGGATGCAGAGGAATTTTTTATGGGTCTATTTTCAAATTTATCTATTCGTATCAAGGTGCTACTTATTGTTGCGGGGGGGGTTGTTGGTTTAGCGGTGACGTTAATTTTCAACTACAATGCCACCAGCCATAATAAAGTGACCCTAGAGCAGGTGCGAGATGTTTATTTTCCAGCACTCGAAAAACTTGATGCCAATCTGATTCGCCTGGGTCAAATTCAGGAAATTTATAGCGCTGCAGTGATTGCCGCAGAAGAAGAGATGCTCGAAGAAATTGCCAGCTTGTATAAAACGGCAGTGCAGGCGCTTAACGAAGTCGCGGCACTGGATGTCAACAATAAAAATAAAGCAGAGCAAACACTCAAGGATTTGACAGCTTATATTCAGAGTGCCGATGAGTTGAGCCGAGGGATGATTGCAGAGACCTTGTCCAATGATTTATTGCAACCCCTGTTACAAGAGATGAACGAACGACAAACCCTCGTTCAGGAAGAAATGGAAACATTTCGTAGCGAGGCGTATCAACGTTTCACAGGGGCGATTGACAAAGCCAACGATACTTCGGCTGAGGCGTTGGTGATGGGGGTAGTTATCGGTATGATGATGGCGTTGGTGCTGGCTATTGCAGGGTACTTGATTGGTAACTCGATCACTCGCAATATTGCTGTCGTTGTTCGTTCTCTCAAGGAAATGGCGAGTGATGAGGGCGATCTGACAACACGACTCAAGAGTGAAAGTAATGATGAAATAGACGCACTTGTTCAGGGGTTTAATACGTTCATCGCCAAAATTCAGCGAGTGATTACTGAAGTCACGGGCTCGACGGGTCGAGTGGCTGAAGCGGCGAACGAGATGAAAAAAGTTTCCGAAATGAGTATGCTGGGGATGAATGCCCAACAGCAGGAAATTCAGCAAGTCGTCACGGCCATGGCGGAGATGACCTGTTCAGTGGACAGTGTTTCTCAAGGTGCCAGCCGTGCTGCTGACATGGCGAATAGCGCTCGTGCCGAGGCCAACGATGGCAAGTGTGTCGTTGAGGAAAATATGCAAGCCATAGATCGTCTTGCGGGTGAGGTTGAGCATGCCGCTGAGGTGATTCAGGAGCTGGATAGCCATAGTGAGTCGATTGGCAAGGTGTTGAGTGTTATTCGCGATATCGCTGAACAAACCAACTTATTGGCGCTCAATGCGGCGATTGAAGCGGCGCGAGCAGGTGAGCAAGGGCGAGGATTCGCGGTCGTGGCGGATGAAGTGCGGACTCTGGCCATTCGCACCCACGAATCAACGCGCGAAATTAACGACATGATCAGTCGCTTGCAGGCGGGGACTCAAAATGCCGTGCAAACGATGCAACAGGGGTGTGAGCAGGCGCAGATTAGTGTTAATCAGGCTGGTCGCGTACGACAATCACTGGATCGAATTACTCAGGGGGTTGAAGAAATTTCAGACATGAATGTGCAAATTGCCAGTGCCGCAGAAGAGCAGAGCGTTGTCGCTAAGGAGATTAATAACAATATCGTCAATCTAGGCCAGGTTGTTACCCAAGTGACAGAGGGTGCCAGCGTTGCCGAAACTGGCAGTGAAAATCTGGCCACGCTGGCAGGCCAGTTAAAAGAACAAGTGTCGGTGTTCAAGGTCTGAGCTAGAAAGTGGCAATGGCTTTGACACGTTCTGTTTTGCTGTCAGCATTAATGTAACCAATAACAGCCGGGTTTTCTGCAACCAGTTCAATAACTTTGGCATCGTTGTCCAACTCCTTAGGGGGGTTCCCTTTGCCACTAAACATTAATCTTGACCAATAGGCTTTGATTTGTTTGGATGATTTCCCCAAGGCGTGTTGATCAAAATGTTTGCGAACATCCGATTTGCTTGAATGGTTAACAGGCAGGATGGCGCTGCCTCCAGGGTAACTTTTCATTTTACCCAAAAAAATCCGTTTGATTTCTTTATCAGACAGCGTAACCGGGTTGTCTGGATTGATCACCACGATAATTTCTACATTGTTCGCATGGCTTAAGCTCAACGCAGTTAGCGACAAGGTGATTAGAATTAGGGCAGTAAAAATTTTCATTTTAATCTCCATCTAAAAAACAGTCGTTAAGGCAGTTTGAATTAAAGAAGTATTCATTCCGGAGACTGTATCATCATCTTCATAATTTGTGTATTCAACTTTAAATGCGACGGAATCGCTGACATCCCAACGGAGCCCCAGCGTGTAAAATTTGCTGTCTTCTTGGACGGCTGATAACATGTTTTTCTCCGTCGCAGTTATGAGATTAGTCAAGGCTGGGGTTCCTCTAGCCTTATCGAGTATACCAAAATCCGCTGTGTTCTCATCGGCACCATAGGTAATGTGTAGGAGTACCGTATCAAAATATTTTCCAAAACTTATATAGAAAGAATTTTGTTCAGGGAAAAAATTGTCACCTGTCCGAATTTTAGTATATTCACTAACTAACAAGTAATCATTATAATTGATAGTAAAGCCAACGCCAGCAAAATCGGCATGATCGTCCTTGATTTCCAGCTCGTCAGCAGTGCCAGCTAAGTTAGCGAATGGTGTATTACTCAAATCGCGCCAAAGCTTCAGAAGAGGTGCCATTTGATCTAATTCTATAGCTATTTCTGCTCGTGCATAACTGGCTCTTAAGGTTAACCAGTCACGATTAAGGGTCCAAGAAGCCGTCAAAATATTTGAAAAGTCGGCTTCTCTTTGTTCGTTTAAAAGCAAAGCTGGATCACGATTTCGTCCTACTGTGACATGCACGGTTGAATCAATATCGCCCATTGTGCTTTTATATATGGAGCTGACACCATCAAAAACATCAAAGGGGAGGCTGTAAACACCACTGGGAGGGGTAATCCAGTGATACGCATAAGAGACATCGAGAAAATCGGAGTACATATAAAAAGGCGCTCGTTGTCTGCCGAATAATAATCGCCAGTTATCGTTTGCATCGTAACTGAGAAAGGCCCATTCAGCATTCATCTTCCAAGATTCTACACCGCGAGCAATAAATTGAGTGGTGAAGCCCCAGCCATCCGCCAGCTCAGCGGATGCTTGTAGGCCAATGAGAGATTGTGCATTAAAACCAATTTGGTCATCGTAGCCTTCATAGCTAATTTCATCATCCGTTATGCTGGTGTCCTTTGTACTTTCATCAAAAATAATCCCGCCTGCAAGCGTTGCAAACCCAGAAAAATTAACTTCCCCGGCGAGTAGGTTTAGCGGTAAAAAAAATACAAAAAACACCAATATTTTTCTAAGGTTTGTCATGTATCGTTTCCTTTCTTGCCAGTTGTAACAGTGTGAAAATTATTGGGCAAATGGTTAGGTTCTGCCGTTTTTGGTTTTCGTGCCCGTAACTATGTTCAAAAGAAATTATTTTTACCGTTCGTCTCCAAAATAGAATCGATGGCGAGCCTTTCAAAAAAGGTGAGAATGTTCAAGTTCAAACAGTACATTAACGCCTGTTGAAGTATTGTCAAGAAAATAATTTTATCAGTTAAAATCCACACCCTAATCTGAGAATAATTTACCCGAATTTTCGCCAAAAACGCTTATTATAAGCGCTGAATTAGATAACCAACCGCTTCTCAATATGTGGTTTTTACTGTGTTGTGATTCATGTTTTTTAGCTTCGATCAGGGTGATGGTTCGAAGATAAATCGCTTCAGGTTTTTTGCATAAAATTACCTCTTTACTCCCGAAGTATTCAGCATTGTTTCACTTCATCATGCGAAGCAATAAGCGGAGTTAGCGTAACGAATTAACATTCGCCTGTTCGTAATAAGTTGGGAATATTTAAAAAATTTTAAACTTTTCTTTTGTTCTTCCGATACCCCGTTTTACAAGGAGCCAGTAAAGTGAAACCGGGAGTTATGGTGGGGGTTTTAATTTCTCTGTGTTGAACCGCTTCTTGATTGATTTAAACATATAACAGAGTTTTGAAAGGGATTGTTGAATGAACGTAAAAAATTTTCGCTATGCCAGCTTGTTGCTGCTTTCGATAGCGCTATTGAGTTTGTCTTTATCTGCAAATGCGACTCATTTTAGAGGGGGCGGGATTACCTGGCAGGCTGTAGAGCTTGATGCGGATGGTCAAATAAATGATGTGAATATCACAGTAAAAACGGCATGGGCGTTCGGGAATGGGACTATTCCTAATATTGCTATTTTACCATCACTTTCTGCTCCCCAAGTGAGTAATTCGAGTATCAATATCGGCTCGAGCTATACGTTGAGAACCACTGTATTTCAGGCTAAAAATCTTGATCTGAGTACAAAATATTTAGTGTCATTTTCTGGTGGAGCTCGAATTGGCCCTTTGTTAAATAATGCCAATGGAAACTGGAATATCCAATCTGTTATTTTTCTCAAAGACGATAATCTGGCACCAAAAATTGATTTACCCATATTATATGATGTCCCTCAATTACAGTCGGATGGCTCCACAACGCTGGCTGATTTTTCATTCAAGGTGAATACTGCAGACCCCAATGCTGATCAGGTTCAGTTTCGACTGGCTAATTCGACAGAAATGGGTGGTGGTTCTAATCCGGCTGGTTTTGCTATTGACGCTAATACCGGTGTCGTGACCTGGACAGGATCAGGCGCATTAGCATCGGGGTTATATAGTGCTGGTATTATTGCTGAAGACCTTGACTCTACCGGCGCGGTTAAGTCAAAAAGTGGGGCTGATTTCATTCTGGATTTGCAGAACCAGGCGGAAGTTCAATTTACCACTACCGGTGGCATACCTTCTTCCAATACAGTCGTGGTTAATAAAGGCGATACCTTTAATTTTGCTGTTAGCAGCGGTACATCGATCATTACGTCAGCCAGCCTGGGTGATTTAGATGGCACATTAACAGAGCCGACTGAAAATAACTATGTATTTACACCAGGGGCTATTGGTTCAGGTTTAGAGCCGGGTACTTATCCCGTGACGATTGAAGTGGTTGATTCGGGTGGGTTAACAACCAATAGTTACCTGCCTTTAACGTTTATTGTCGTTAACCCCAATGCTCCTCAGCTGACTAATATCGAAGGGGATACCACAACGTATTCAATTGTTGCACAACAGTTAATTGATGCCGGTCTTGATGCGGTTTTGACGGATGCAGATAGCCCTGATTTGAATGGTGGTTCATTGAAACTGCAAGTGATATTTATTGATTCTGAATTTGAGTCATTAGGGATTACCTCGGTAGGAGATGGGGTGGGTGAAATCCGGGTTACAGGCTCAGAAATTTTTTATGAAGGCAATAAAATAGGTGAAATTAACAGTATTGAAAATGGTGTAGGTACGGCATTGCAAATTCAGTTTACATCCTCTAATGCCAGCCTTGTTGCTGTTCAGGCCTTAGTCCGCAGTCTAAATTACACCGATATGTTTTTATTGAGAGATATAAGTATACGCAACCTGACCTTATTTATTGCCGACGGGGATGCCAATAGCAGCTCTTATCGGCTTAATGTTGATGTGCAAGGTCACCCCAGTGCGCCGACATCAGGTGCACCACTTGAAGCCAGCAATAGAATGACTCTTCAGGATGGGGGGTCGTTAGTTCTGACGACCAGTCAATTACGTTACGCCGATCCAGATACAGCGGCAACATCAATTACCTTAAATGTGAGTGGGCTTGCCAATGGTCGATTTGAATTGGTGACTAATGCCGGTGCGGGCATAAGCAGTTTCACTCAAGATCAAGTGAACAATGGACAGGTTAGATTTGTTCACGATGGTAATGGTTTGCTGCCCGCATACAGTATATCCGCAGATGATGGTGTTAATGCGGTCACTTCGCCTTCTGCCGCAACCGTGTTTTTTAGCGTTGTTTCTACCGGTTCGGCTAGTGTGGCTGAAAATATTACAACAGTAGCAACGGTGACTTCATCCGCTATTTCATCCCCTACAAGTTTTTCTATTATCAGTGGTGATGACCGCACGCTGTTTAACATTGATTCGTCTACTGGTGAATTAACTTTTATTTCTGCACCGGATGCCGATTCACCCTCGGATGCCGATTCAGACAATGTTTATATCGTTGATGTGAGAATTACTGATGGACAGAGTAATGACATAAAAACCATGAGCATCACAGTAACTAATGTAAATGAAATTAATATTACAAGCGATGCCTCAATTAATGTAAATGAAAGCAGTAGTACTGTTATCACGGTCATTGCACAGGATGAATTGTCCTCAACTATCGTGTATAGCTTGTCAGGTGGGGTTGATCAGAGCGATTTTACGATCAATAGTAGCTCTGGAGAATTGAACTTTTCCAATGTTTCAGATTTTGAAAGTCCATCTGATAGTGACACTAATAATACTTATACGGTTATTGTGACGGCAGATGCAAATGGTGTTAGTACGTCTCAGACGATAACGGTTACGGTCATAAATGTAGATGAGATGCCTGTATTTACAAGTACTCCCTCTTTTATGCCAACGGAAGGTAGCACAGCAGTAGGAAGCATTACGGCACAAGATCCTGAATCAAGCAATTTAACCTTTTCATTGACCGGTGGTGCCGATGTGAGTGCCTTTAGTATGACCACTTCAGGTGTTCTAAGCTTTAATACGGTGCCCGATTTTGATGCTCCAATGGATAGTGATGCTGATAATAGCTATGTTGTCGAGGTCACTGTCAGTGATGGTTCTCTTTCTGCTGTACAAACGGTAACCGTTAATGTACAGAATTTGAATGAAGTTGCCATTACAAGCAATGAGGGTGCTTCAATCGCATCAATTAATGTAAATGAGAATAGTAGCGCTGCTGCAACGGTAGTTGCACAGGATGAATTGTCATCAACTATCGTATATAGCTTATCAGGCGGGGTTGATCAAAGCGAATTTACGATCAACAGCAGCTCTGGAGAATTGAGATTTGCCAATGTTCCAGATTTTGAAAACCCATCTGACAGTGACGCTAATAATACTTATACGGTCATTGTGACGGCAAATGCAAATGGTGTCAGTACGTCTCAGACGATAACGGTTACGGTGATCGATGTTGATGAGGCTCCTGTATTTACTAATATCTCATCTTTTATGCCAATGGAAGGTGATACGGTAGCAGGTACCCTGACGGCACAAGATCCTGAATCAAGCAGTTTAACGTTTTCATTGACCGGTGGTGCCGATATGAATGCCTTTAGTCTGACTACGTCAGGAGTGCTGAGTTTTAATACCACGCCAGACTTTAACGCTCCAACGGATAGTGATAGTAACAATAGCTATATTGTTGAGATTACTGTCAGTGATGGCTCCTCTTCTGCTGCGCAAACAGTAACGGTTAATGTGCAGGCTAATCTGGTTCCAGATACAGATTCCGATGGCGTACCTGATACATTTGAGAAGTCTACGACGGATACGGATGGCGATGGTATGGCCAACAATCAGGATACAGACAGTGATGGTGATGGTGTTTCCGATAGTATTGAAATTGGTGTCAATGGCAGTGATACAGACGGAGATGGTATCGATGATTTCTTTGATGTTGATCAGACTGGAGGCATTGATGCAAACGGTGATGGTATTGATGATAATCCGTCATTCAAAGATACGGACAGAGATGGTATCCCGGATTATCTTGATAAAGATGATGCCAATACATCTGAAAATGCGCTAGGTGGCGATAGTGATGGTGATGGTATACCCGATCAGGTTGAGTGCCCATCTTATCCAGCATGTGCCGATTCAGATAATGATGGTATCCCTGATTATTCTGATTCTGACACAGCGACGGTAAGCAACTCACTTCAACCTGTTGGTACGGCGCTAAGTGGTGGCGGGGCAATGAATCCTTTAATTTTGTTATCATTTTTATTGTTTAGATTTATTAGAACGCAGAAACGTATCGTGATTATGGCCGCTACATTGTATGTTATTTTTGTGGCTTCTGTTGTCAATGCTGCTGATTTGAATTGGTATGGTGGCATGGGTGTCGGTGTTTCAAAGTTAGACCCCGATACGGGTAGAACTGTCTTTACCGTTGATGATGATATCGATAAGGGTTATAAAGTTTTCCTCGGTTATAAGATTAAAAAAGACTGGTTTGTCGAAATCGATTACCGTGATTTAGGCACAGTAACAATGGAGACCTTTGGTGAAATAGACTACAAAACCTTTGGCTTAAGTGGTCGCTATAACTTTTTTGACTATAATTTGGCTGGAAATGAACTGGTGTTTTATGCAAAACTAGGCTTAGGTGTTTTGGATAACAAGGCTAATATTCCATTTAATGATGAAAGGTCTACTCAAATTTCCTATGGCATTGGTGCTGAATATACTCTAGTTAAGTCTTTAAGTCTGCGAACAGAAATGGAGCGCTATTCCGGTGATGCATCATTTTTATCGATCAGCTTAGTGAAGTATTTTGGCAGAAAGCTCCACTAGGCGCGGATGTGATGGGTGCCTCATTATTTTCTAGTGAGGCGCTCATATTGGATTTATCTTTTTCTATGTTGATGACAGTGAGGGAAAGTTTAGCATTGTGAGCCAACCCAAGGGTTGGGTGTCGCTTTAGTTATGCTTGAATTTTCAGCTCCTATAGGTTGCTCATTGCGCAATTTTGCCTTTAGAAAATCAATGAGGACACGTACCTTAAGCGGTAGATAGCTTCGGGAGGGATACAGTAACCAGGCCGCAGTATCCAAATTCGCAGCAGTTACTTTATAGTTGGTAAATAGCTGAATTAATTCTCCAGTTCGCAACTCTTGCCAGACGGCCCAGCGGGGTAGAAATGCCAGCCCCATACCGGATTGCGCAAAGGTTTTTAAGGTAACGGAATTGGTCATTCGCCAACGACTTCGCACCGACACAGTATTCGTGTCGCCGCATTTGTCCAGAAAATGCCAATGGGCAAAGTTACTCATCGGAAAATGCAGACATTCATGTTTTATTATTTCTGTTGGGATATGCGGGTTGCCGTGTTGCTTCAAATAGCCTGAACTGGCACAAATAACAAACTCTTCATCGAAAATTCGAGTGGCCACAGAAGTGGAGTCCTCTAATATCCCCAGGCGGATGGCCAAATCGACACGTTCGGCCAGTAAATCTAGCAGCTTGTCAGTAAACAATAACTCAAATTCAAGTTGCGGATATATTTTCGAAAATTCTGGCAACAATGGTGCGAGGACAAGCTGACCAAACGCAACAGGGGCGGTTATACGTAGCGTGCCTTGAGGAACCTCATTCAGATCTATACATCCTTGTCCGGCCTGTTCGAGTTTTTCAATCAAGTGTTCAATGTGCTCAAAGTAATACTTTCCTGCCTCGGTTGGTTCCAATCGCCGAGTACTGCGTTGAAACAAACGCGTACCCAATTCCAATTCAAGCTTAGCAATCACACGTGAAACCGAAGAAGGTGACACATTATGATCATGGGCCACTGTAGAGAAGCTGCCACGGCGCACAACTTCAATAAAGGTTTTTAGAGTTGCTATTTCCATCTGTGCATTGTACACAAAGGTGTTTCACAGGATCCACTGTTTTTCGTTTCCAGTTTGTCATCTACGCTCTCAACGATTAGACATGGAATGGATATTGAGTGACCATTAATATATTGTGGGCGACCACGAAAAAACTACCATGATGCATGATCTTAATGAATATTTTTAGATTGGAAAATTTCATTTATGCGTTATATGCAAAAGTGTTTCATCAGGCCTTCTGTTTTTTACATTCAGCTTATCAGACACACTTAATCGCTTACTAGTTGAGCTGCAATAGGTTGAAAAAAGCATAATAAATTTAGGTGATTATGGGTTTTTCCAAAAATATCCCGAGTATATTATGCGGCCTTTACTTAGCCCATTATTTGACAAAAAGTGGACGGAAAAAAGAAATATGAATACTTTAAATAGATTAATAATTTTAACGTTCAGTGTTTTATTAATATCAATAATGATCACTAGCCCCGCAGCAGCAAAAGAAATCAAACTTAAAGGAAAAAATGTCGCTGATTACATACCTGTTTTAAAAAAAACCAAACAGCGACTTCCTTCGTTTGATCCGCAAACAAAGCTCCATGTTTCCGAAGTCAAGAAAAATTTATTTTTTGTTACTGATGGGGTTTATCAGTCCGCATTTCTAAAAACCGGAAAAGGTGTTGTTGTTTTTGATGCGCCACCGGTGTACGGGGAAAAATTACCTTCCATTATCAAACGCTA
>VAPM010135783.1_pt1 | contig 20757 bp, 15 predicted proteins | sample 3395091 | NCBI WGS metagenome assembly VAPM01 (sample SAMN08290445, study PRJNA428436) | hydrothermal vent metagenome | isolation source: Deep-sea hydrothermal vent chimney 3 | place: Pacific Ocean: Juan De Fuca Ridge
AAGCGGCGTGAGATCGCCGAGATGCTGGGGTTGCGGGAAGAGACCGTGAGTCGGGTCATGGCCGGGCTGCGCCGCGAGCGCGTCATCCGCACCCGACAGGGCTGCCTGCAGATCCTGAGTCTCGATCGACTGCGTGAGTTGGCGGGGTTCGCACCCGCCGACGTCCCCGCCAGCCGCTTCGCAACCGCCTGAGGCCGATCCTGGATTCCGCTGCGCTTCGATCCGGGCTACATCGATGGGTCGTCGTTCCGATCGTTGTGGTGGGTTCGATCCACCGGTAACCATCGATTCACGCGCCGATCCCCGGATCGAGGCCGTAGGCCGGAACCCGGGGATCCCGACGTCTGCTCAAACCACGACTTTGCGTTCGGCAGGGACGATCAGCCGGCGTCGGCGCGGCCGATGCCGATGCACAGGCGGCGGATTCGCTCGACTGCGTCGAAGGCCGCGTCCGTCACCGCGCGCAGGTATTCGCCGCCGCCGCTCTGGATCAGCAGCAGGCAGAATTCCTCGACCCAGATTCCCAGATGCGCCTGCGTGAACTCCGCCAACAGCGCCGGCGGGGGTTCGTTGCGTGCGTCCGCCGCCTCCAGGCAGGCGGCGGCGAAGTGCAGCATCACGCCCAGGTGATCGCCCGCCGGCCGCTCGCCCGGGTGCCCCGCACACGACGCCGGGTCCGCCGTCGCGAATCCGAGGCGCGCATAGCAGCGCTCCACGTCCGCGGTCCCGCCCGGCTCCGGAGCCGGGAAGCGCCACCCGCCGCTGGTCTGCCAGCGACGCCGGAATACGTGTTCGCAGGGTGCGACGTAGCGGGCGGATTCGGGATGGCAGAGGCGCTCGGCGAATTCGATGCGCAATGCATCGAGTTCGCGGTGCTCCAGGTAGCCCTCGGCGCCGAGGGCCGCGCGCTCGGCGGCATCGGGTTCCACCAGCAGCAGACGACCTGCACGCCGGGCGCAACGCGCCGACGCGGCGAGCGGGTCGCGTCCGGTTTTTGGGCCGCGCGATTCGACCATAACCGTAATCCAGGATCCCGGAGCGCCGCACGGGCGCTCCCGCACGATACTCGTTCCATTGAATCACGGCGTGTGCAACGCGCGGTTGAGACAAGTCAAACCGCGCCGTTCACCACAGCCGGCCGAACGGCGGGTGCTGCCAGTCGGATACAACGCCGTCGCGGGAAAACATCACGGATCCGCCGCCCGTTCCGGTGTAGTAGTAGTACCAGAGCGGTTGGCCGTCGTTGATCTCCAGCCGGCGGCTGGGTGCGCCGAGCAATGCGCGCACCCGGTCGGCGTTCATGCCACGCTTGAGGGCACCCCAGTTGGCCTTGATCTGCGGCGTGAGGATGGTACCGGTGGTTCGCGGTGTTGCGGCGGGCGGTGCGGTGTGGGCGGCGGGGGCCGTTGCGCCGTGCGCGGAGCGGGCCGGAGTGGGGCCTTGCACACCCATTGCGGCGGTGGGCGTCGGCGCTGTGGGCATGGGCCGTGCCTCGAGGGTGCGTACCCGGCGTTGCAGTTGCCGTACGGTGTGCCGGAGCGCATCGACTTGGCGTTGCAGTGTCGCGCGGTCGCCACCGGCGGCGCCGGCGGGCGGTGTGGCGACGGTGCCGAGGAGCAGGACGAGGGCCGCGGCCCCGGCGAGGGCGCCGCGACGGCGGGGGGCGGGGGATCGGTTCATCGGGGGGTCTCCGCAATCATCGAAGGCGTTCCGGCGGGGCGCCGGGAGGGCCGAGGATCGCGCGCGGACCGCATATCGGTCAAGCAAAAAAAAACGGGCCGCGGCATGGGCATGCCGCGGCCCGTTCCCCTAGCGGGTGTCTACCACAGTAACCAAGCCATCAAGTACAACGAGTTGTTGTCGGAGGCCGTGGTGCTGTCCCCGTCGAACGAGGTGTAGCCCGTGTACTGCAAAGTGAACTTGGTGTTTTGCCAGGGCAGATAGCTCGCCTGCAAGAGGTAGCCGCGGCTCGTGCCACCCTGAAGCAGCCCCGAGGATCCGGTCGTCTGGAAGTATTTCGCGGTCGCCGCTGCACGGTGGCCATAATTATAGGTCCCATCCACCCGGAACGTATTCCCGGTCATGGCCTTCCCGATTGCGGGGTTCGCACGCTCGTAGATGTAGACCAAATGCGTTTCCACATTCCCACCGGTCACGGGGCGCGAGAACTGGCTGTCCACGCCGACATCGGTGTACTCATTCGTGGGTCCGTTGTTTCCGGTCTGGAAAAGCTTCGTGTACATTCCGAACGTGCCCACCTCCAGGTAATTGGACCCGAAGTTCTGCTGCCAGGCCGCACGCCAGTACGGGGCGAAGTTGTCGATCACCAGCCCGCCGCTGTTGAACGCGTTGCGGTAGGCGTCGGCCTCCACGTACAGGTGTCCGTTGACCATCGCATAGGCGCCGAGGCCGACCACGGTGCCGCCCAGCGGGCCGTCGATTTGTGCCGCATACGTCGTGCCCGGAGCCGTATCGGAAGTGATTCCCGGAATCTGCCAGGCGGGCGTGGTGTCCCAAAGGTCCTGCACCGTCGGGTTGTTGTTCAGTGTCAGCCCGTAGACCGTGTCGCCGCCGAAGACGTTGGTGTGATAGGCGAGGCGCACCTCGGTGTTGTCCCATTCAAAGCCGCCGCCGGGGCCCATGGTGACCTGCATGAAGGTCCCCATGTGCGGGGTGATCTCGCCGGCGTAGAACAGGCTCAACTGCTGCGGGAACTCGACGTTGTTGTTTTGAGATACCTTGCTGCTGGACTGAACATGCGTCCAGCCTACCTGCAGCATCGCCGAGAGGGCCGGGATCTCGTTGATCTTGAGGCTTCCGGCGGCGTTGGACTTCTGGATCTGTTTGATTCCCGTGAGGGTGTAGCCGTTGAGTTTGAACTCGCGCCCGAAGGCTGTGAGCTGCGGGAACACCGTGTGGCAAGCCGAGCAGGGCATCCCCGTTTGCCGGGAGAAGCTCGGCACGGCCTGCGCGCTCATGGATACCGCCAGGGCCGCGGTACCCGCGAGCCCGGCTAGTGCCCAAAGCCCTTTCGATTTGATATGGTTCATATGAGCCCGTCTCCCAAGTCTGCTGGTTTTTGATTTCCGGCGGGGGGTGCCGCGATCGCCGCGTCCGGCCACGCCCAGCGCGCGCACGACCGCCGGTCGCCGCGCCCCTTCTACGACGGGAGAACCCTACACTTACTGTAACCTTGGGTATTTGATCCTGGTCAACCGGGGCTGAATTCAGCCCCGGCGCCGTCGCCGCTCCTCGCGCCGTTGCAGGATCCACGCATAGAGCACCGGCAGTACCAGCAGACTGAGCAGGGTGGCGGTGACCATGCCTCCGAGCATGGGGGCGGCGATGCGTTGCATGACCTCCGAGCCGGTTCCGGAACCGAGCATGATGGGCACCAGTCCCGCGATCACCGCGATGGCGGTCATGGCGATCGGGCGCACCCGCTCCGAGGTCCCGTCGTGTACCGCGCTCCCGATCGCCCGCGGGTCCAGCGCGCCCCTCTGCGCGTGATCCCGTTCGGCGAGCTTGCGGTCGATGAAGGTCAGCACCAGCACGCCGATCTCCACCGCGACGCCGGATAGTGCGATGAACCCGACGGCGACCGCCACGGACAGATTGAATCCGTACCAGTAGACCAGCCAGAACCCGCCCACCAGCGCGAACGGCACCGACAGCATGACCAGCAGCGGTTCGGTGAGGTTGCGGAAGTTGAGATACAGCAGCACGAAGATCGCAAGCAGCGTGAGCGGGATCACGATGCGCATGCGCTTGGCGGCGCGCTCCATGTACTCATACTGCCCCGACCAAGTCACCGTGTAGCCGGGGGGCAGCTTGACGTCGCGCTCGAACACGCGCTTCGCCTTGGTGACGAAGCCCCCCACATCCGAGGTGCGGATGTCGACGTACACCCACGCCGTGGGTCGCGCCTCCTCGGTTTTGATCACCGGCGGCCCGCGATCGAGCTTCAGCGTCGCGACCAGGTCCAGCGGGACCTGGGCGCCGGTGGGCGTGGGGATGAGCACCCGCTTCAGGCGCGGCAGGCTGTCGCGCAGCCCGCGCGGATAGCGCACGTTCACCGGGTAGCGTTCCAGTCCCTCCACGGTCTCGGTGACGTTCATGCCGCCGATGGCGCTCTGGATCACGTCCTCGATATCGCCGACCGTCAGCCCGTAGCGTGCTGCGGCGCGACGTTTGATGCGGATGTCGAGGTAGTAACCGCCCACGGCCCGGTCCCCGAACGCCGACAGGGTCTCCGGAAGGGTCTTCATCGCCTCCTCGGTCTGTTTGGACAGACGCTGGAGTACCGACAGATTCGGACCTGCGATCTTGATCCCGACCGGGGTCTTGATGCCCGTGGAGAGCATGTCGATGCGCGTCTTGATGGGGTAGGTCCAGGCATTGGCGATACCCGGGAAATGGATCGCGGCGTCCATCTTGCGCATCAGGCCGCGCACGGTCAGCGACGGGTCCGGCCACTGCGAGTGCGGCTTGAGTTGCACGATGGTTTCGATCATCGACAGCGGCGCCGCGTCGGTGGCGGTGTCGGCGCGCCCGGCCTTGCCGAACACGGTCTTCACCTCAGGAAAGGTCTTGAGGATCTTGTCGGTCTGTTGCAGCACCTCCTTGGCCTTGGTGATGGAGATCCCCGGGAACAGGGAGGGCATGTAGAGGATGTCGCCCTCGTTGAGGGGCGGCATGAATTCGCTGCCGAGCCGTGAGACCGGATAGTAGGTCGCCGCCAGCAGCGCCAGCGCCGCGACGAGGGTGGTGCGGCGCCACTTCAGAAGCGTGCTCAGGGCCGGCGCGTGCAGGAAGTGCAGGAGTCGGTTCACCGGGTTGCGTGCCTCCGGCAGGATCCGCCCGCGAATGAAGTAGCCCATCAACACCGGCACCAGCGTCACCGCCAACAGGGCGGCCCCCGCCATCGCGTAGCTGCTGGTGAACGCCAGCGGCTTGAACAGCCGTCCCTCCTGGGCCTGGAGGGCGAAGATGACCACGTAGGAGACGGTGATGATCAGCAGCGAGAAGAACAGCGCCGGGCCGACCTCCCGGGCGGCCACCGAGATCGCGGCCCAGCGTTCGGTGCCGGTCAAGAGGGCGCCCTTGTCGCGGGTGGCCTGTTCGAGGTGTTTGTGGGCGTTCTCGATCATAACGATCGCCCCGTCCACCATCGCGCCGATGGTGATCGCGAGCCCGCCCAGCGACATGATGTTGGCGCTGATGCCCTGCCAGCGCATGGCGAGAAATGCGAGCAGCAAGCCGATGGGCAGCGACAGGATCGCGACCAGCGCGGAACGGGCGTGCAGCAGAAACAGGATGCACACCGCGCTGACGACGATGAACTCCTCGACCAGTTTCTCGCTCAGGTTGTGTACGGCGCGCTCGATGAGTCCCCCGCGGTCGTAGACCGGGACCACCTCGACGCCCTTCGGCAGGCCCTTCTCCAGTTCGGCGAGCTTGGCCCGTACCTTGCGGATGGTCGCCAGGGCGTTTCCGCCGAAGCGCATGATGACGATGCCTCCGGCGACTTCGCCCCGCCCGTTCAGCTCGGCGACGCCGCGGCGCAGCTCCGGGCCGAGGTGTACGCGCGCCACTTGGCGCAGCAGGATCGGGGTGCCGTTGCGGTCCACGCCCAGTGGGATGTCCTCGAGGTCGCGGATCGAGTGGATGTAGCCCAGGGCGCGCACCATGTATTCGGTCTCCGACATCTCCAGCAGTCGGCCGCCGACGTCGTTGTTGGATCGTCGGATGGCGCGCTTGACGCGCGAGAGCGGGATGCCGTAGGCGGCGAGTGCGTTGGGATCGACCTCCACCTGATACTGCTTGACGTAGCCGCCGATGGAGGCGACCTCGGAGACCCCGGGCACGGTCTCCAATCCGTAGCGCAGGTACCAGTCCTGAAGGGAGCGCAACTGCGCGAGATCGTGCCGGCCACTGCGGTCCACCAGGGCGTACTCGTAGATCCAGCCCACCCCGGTCGCATCGGGTCCCAGCGTCGGCGTCACCCCCGGGGGCAGTTGCTTGCTCACGTAGTTCAGGTACTCCAACACCCGGGAGCGCGCCCAGTACATGTCGGTGCCGTCCTTGAACAGGATGTAGACGAACGACAGGCCGAAGAACGAGTAGCCGCGCACTACCTTGGCGTTGGGCACCGCAAGCATGGCGGTGGTCAGGGGGTAGGTCACTTGGTCCTCCACCACCTGCGGGGCCTGTCCGGGGTAGCGGGTAAAGATGATCACCTGCACGTCCGAGAGGTCGGGTATGGCGTCCAGGGGAATGGTGCGCACCGCCCAAATGCCCGCCGCCACCAGCACCAGGGTGCCGATGCCGACCAGGAATTTGTTGCGCAGCGAGGCGCTGATGATCGCCTCAATCATGGCCCGCCTCCCTCTTCGCGCCGCTCTTTACGCCGGTCCCGGCCGGGACCGGTTCCCTGGCGGTCGCCGAGCCCGCCCCCGCCGGCTTTGCGGGTTCGAGCATCTTCGCCGCCGCCTCGCGCAAGTTCGATTCGGAGTCGATCAGGAACTCGGCCGAGGTCACGACCCGCTCGCCGGGGCGCAGACCGGAGAGGATCTGCGTGAGCCCCTCGCTGGTGACGCCGAGGCGCACATCGCGGGGTTCGAACTTGCCCGGGCTGCGTACCACGAACACCACGTTCCGGGTGCCGGTGCGGATCACCGCCTGGGAGGGCACCACCACGGCGTTGCGCCTCGGCGCCGCGTGAATGGAGACGTTCGCGAACATCATGGGCTTGAGTTCCAGGTTCGGGTTGTCGAATTCGAACCGCACGCGCAGCGTCCGGGTCTTCATGTCGAGGTCGGGGTACACGTAGGTGATGCGCCCGCGGAAGGTCTTGCCGGGTAGTGCCGCGAGGTGCAGGTCGGCCTCGTCTCCCTTGCGCACCCAGGGGATCTCGTATTCGTAGATGTAGGCATACACCCAGACCTTGTGCAGATCGGCGATCGCATAGAGTTCGGTGCCGGGGGTCACGTACTGGCCGTCGCGCGCGCCGACCCGCATGACGTAGCCGCTGAACGGGGAGCGGATCTGCACGTCGCGCAGGACCCGCCCGGTGCGTTCCAGTTGCCGGATCTGCGCGCCCGGCATGTCGAGCAGAGCCAGTCGCTCGCGCGCGGTGCGCATCAGCTCGCGGGCGCCGCGGCGGATGTCCGGGAACGGGCTCTTCTCGAGCACCCGGCGATTGCGCAGGGCCAACAGATACTCCTGCTCGCTGGTGACCAGTTGCGGCGAATAGATGCTGAGCAGAACGGCGCCCTTCGCCACCTTCTGGCCGGTCCGATCGACGTAGGTGCGTTGCACCCATCCCTTGATCTTCGGGTGCAGTCGCGTGAGCAGGTCCTCGTCGTAGGTGACCCGACCCACCGCGCGCACCCGGCGGCTGATCGTGCGTCGCACCACCGTCGCGGTGCGCACGCCGATGTCCTGCACCATCACCGGGTCGATGCGCACGGTGCCCGGCACCGCGGCCTGTGCCTCGTCCGCGTATACCGGCACATAGTCCATGCCCATGGAGTCCTTGGTCGGGACCGGCGAGGTGGCGGACGGGTTCATCGGGCTGCGGTAGTAGAGGATCCGACGCGCCTTGGACGCCGACGGGGCCGCCGGCGCCGCGGCGGTTTTCGCGGGGGACCTATCCGCCGTGCGCGCCGCGTACCAATAGCCCACGGCTGCGCCGGCACCCAATGCGAGAAGGACGGCGACGAGAGCGCCCGGACCCGCCGCCCAGCGCCCGGCCTGGCGCGGCGGGAAACGACGGCGGCCTTCGGCCGCGTTGATTGAGGCCTGCGGCCGCGTTGATTGAGGGCTCATGGGAGATTCTCCTTGCCGACGGCGGCGTCGAGGTCGGCAAGGGCGCGGCGTGCGTTCGCCAGGCTCTGCCAGTAGCGGGTCTCGTAGTTGTAGAGAGTGGTCTGGGCGCGCACCAAGTTGAGGAAGTCGACCTTGCTCACTTGGTAGCCGGCGAGCATCGCCTGCACGGTCTGGCGCGCCTGCGGCAGGATGCCGGTGCGGAACAGTACGAATTCCTCGCGGCTGCGCCGGTAGTCGGCGAGGCTCACCGCGACCTGGGCATGGACGCGGTCGCGCAGGTCCTCGAAGGTGTGGCGGGCGGCGATCAGTTCGGCGTCGCGCTGATCGACTGCGCGCGCCTGCTTGGTGGCGGCGTACAGTGGTATGCGCATGCTGAACATGAAGGTGGCGAGGTTCACCCGGCCGGTGCCGTTGGGATTGCGGCCCGCGCGCAAGCCGTAGGCCGCGCCGAGCGTGAAGTCGGGCAGGTAATCCCGGCGCGCCAGCGCCACACGCGAATCCGCCGCCGCGATCAGCCGGCGCTGGGCGGCCAGCAACGGGCGGTCACGGTCGGCGTCCGTGAGCAGCGCTCGCTCGGGCGGCGGCGTGGGCAGATCGGTGGCGGAGCGCCGCGGCAGCCGGATCGGCGTGTCGATGGGGCGGTTCAGCAGTGCGTTGAGGCGCGCGGTCTGGGCGCGGCGCGCGGCCCGCAACTGCACCCGCCGGTCCAGCAGTCGCGAGAGTTCCAGTTGCGCCAGCAGCACGTCCTGTTGCAGCCCGCGGCCGACCCGGTACTTGGTCTGCGCGATCTGCACGAACTGGCGCATGAGGGCGAGGTTTCTCGCCACGGTGTCGAGGGCACGGTCCAAGTAGAACGTCTGCCACCAAGCGCGGCGCACGTCGCGGATGAGCCGCAGACGCCTCTCGGCGACCGCTTGGTCCGCGGCCTGCGCCCGGAAGCGCGCGGCGTCGGCGCGCAGGCCGAGCTTCCCGGGGAACGGGATCGCCTGACTCACCCCCACCCGGAGTTGGGTCATGGGCTCCTGGGCGGTGTCGAAGGTGTCGGTGGGCAGGTTGACGGCGTTGAAGCTGAGCCGCGGATCCGGCAGCGAGCCGACCTGTGCGGGGACCTGGGCGAGGGCGCGCGCCTCGGCGCGGACCCCGGCCAGGGCCGGACTGCGTTTGAGCGCGGTGTGTACCGCCGCCTGTACGTTCAGTACTGTGCTCACCGGCGCATCCGGGAGCGGTGCGCCCGCAACGGCGGTCGCGAACGCCAGCACGATGGGCCCTGTGAGGGCCGCAAACCAACGGGACATGATCGGTCTCCTACGGGAAAAGGGTCGAACAGGACCTTCCGCAGGGATCGATCAGATCAGCAGGATGGCGAAACTCTGGTGTGGTACGGGCCGCGGCGGCGGACGGTTCGCGGCCGGGGGGAAGGGGATCACGCGGGGCGAGGCCTCGTAGGCGGGCATCGCGAGCGCGTGGAGCGCAGGCACCATGTGTGCCGCGGGAATCGAGGCGGTCACCGCGAGCGTGGGCAGGGTATGCCCGACCGCGCACCCCTGGGTGCAGATCGGGGAGTCGCTGCCGCCGGCGTGATCGGGCATCGAGCACGACCCGCCGCAACGTACGTCGACCTGCGGACCGGACTGTACCGGGGTGGCGCGTGCGGGCGCGGCGACGGCCGTAGTGCACGGCACCAGGAGCATACCGCCCACGGCAAACGCCAGCAGAGCCAGCAGGGTGCGGCCCAGGAAACGGCGTTGACGGTGCAGTCGGCGAATCATGGGCTCCTCGGGCCGCGTTGCGGGCCGGATCGATACCGATTCCAAATGTATACCCCGGATCGGGGGGGTGCAACACGGACCATTTGCGCCCGACCGCCCATGCGGAAGTAACGGCAGCTTATGCAACGCCGCCCCTGACTCGGCTTCATGGCCGGTCGGATTCCCTTCAACGTCTCGTGAAGAAATTCAAGGGAATTCAAGGGGTCAGAGTACTTGAAATCCCAGCAATTACTCAAGAAATCAGTGTGGTTGAGATTTCAAGTACTCTGACCCCTTGAATTTCGCTGACCCCTTGAATTTCGTGATGGTTTTCGCTTCCCGATACTTGCTTCGGTACGCCCGTGCGTCCTCTAATTCGGGGTGAATTCGGGGTGTATCTTAAACCTTGCACCAGGGTGCCGAGTCAAGCTGCAACTGCGACCGGCTCGCGGGCGGGTTCAGCATCGTCGGCGGGGCGAGCCCCGCCCTACCGGGGATGCCGCCGCCCCGGCGGGGCGCCACCCTGCGCGGGAATTCAAGGGGTCAGAGTACTTGAAATCCCCGCAATTACTCAAAAAATCAGCGTGGTTGAGATTTCAAGTACTCTGACCCCTTGAATTGCACTAGAACAGATCCCGATCGGTTACCGCGCCGTGCGCCGCCGAGGACACCAGCCGGGCGTACTTGGCGAGCACGCCGCGCGTGTAGCGCGGTGCGGGCGGGCGCCAAGCGGCGCGCCGGCGCGCGAGTTCCTCGTCGTCGATCTCGAGCTGCAGCAGGTGGCGGTGCGCGTCGATGATGATCGAATCGCCGTCGCGCACCAGCGCGATGGTCCCGCCGACCGCTGCCTCCGGAGCGACGTGTCCGACCACGATGCCGAAGGTGCCGCCGGAGAAGCGCCCGTCGGTGATAAGCCCGACGCTGCCGCCCAGACCCGCGCCGATCAGCGCCGAGGTGGGTGCGAGCATCTCGCGCATCCCGGGCCCGCCGCGCGGGCCCTCGTGGCGGATGACCAGCACGTCGCCGGGGCGGATGCGCCCGGCGAGGATCGCCTCCAGACACTCCTCCTCGGATTCGAAGACCCGGGCCGGGCCGGTGATGCTCGGGCTCTTCGCGCCGGTGACCTTGGCCACCGCACCCTCGGTGGCGAGGTTGCCGCGCAGGATCACCAAGTGGCCCTCCGGATAGACCGGGTCGTCCCACGGCCGGATGACCTCCTGCCCGGCCGGCGGCGCCGGGGGGACCTCGCGCAACACCTCGGCGATGGTCGGCCCGGCGATGGTCGGACAGTCGCCGTGCAGCACGCCGTGTTCGAGCAGCATCTTCATGACCTGCGGCACGCCGCCGGCGCGGTGCAGATCGGCGGTGACGAAGCGCCCGGAGGGTTTGAGATCGCAGAGCACCGGCACGCGCGTGCGGATGCGCTCGAAGTCATCGAGACCCAGTTCGACGCCCGCAGCGTGTGCGATCGCGGGCAGGTGGAGCACGGCGTTGGTCGAGCCGCCGAGCGCCATGACCACGGCGATGGCGTTCTCGAACGCCTCCCGGGTGAGGATCGTGCGCGGCAGGCGCCGGTGGCGGATGGCCTCGACGAGGACCTCGGCCGAGCGCGCCGCGCTCTCGGCCTTCTCGTGGTCCACGGCGGACATGGTAGAAGAGTAGGGCAGACTCATGCCCATCGCCTCGATGGCGCTGGACATGGTGTTGGCCGTAAACATGCCGCCGCATGCGCCGGGGCCGGGACAGGCACGGTGCTCGATCTCGACCAGTTCGCGCTCCTCGATGTGGTGCGCGGCGAACTGGCCGACCGCCTCGAAGGCGCTGACGATGGTCAGGTCGCGCCCTTCGTAATGGCCCGGCTCGATGGTGCCGCCGTAGACGAAGATCCCGGGGATGTCGAGGCGTGCGATGGCCATCATCGCACCCGGCATGTTCTTATCGCAGCCGCCGAAGGCGAGCACGCCGTCCATGCTCTGGGCGTTGCACACGGTTTCGATCGAGTCGGCGATCACCTCACGCGAGACCAGCGAGTACTTCATGCCCTCGGTACCCATCGCGATCCCGTCGGAGACGGTGATGGTCCCGAAGACCTGCGGCATGGCGCCGGCCGCGTGCAGGGCCTCGACGGCGCCTTCGGCGAGTTCGTTGATGCCGACGTTGCAGGGGGTCAGGTTGCTGTAGGTGTTGGCCACGCCGACGATCGGTTTGGAGAAGTCGGCGTCGCCGAAGCCGACCGCGCGCAGCATGGCGCGGTTGGGGGTGCGCTTGACGCCCTCGGTGATCCTGCGGCTGCGTGGATTGTCGGACATGGGTCGGTCCTTCCTTTCGATGCGGATGACGGCGCCGACGGGCGCGACAAAAAACCGATTATAGGGCCAACCACGCCGCGCCCGCATCCTCCGCGCCGGCAGCCCGTCGAACTTGGGCGGTCCTACTGCGGCGGCGGGAGATCGGTCCGATTCGGGCCGGGGACGGGCTCGACCAGTCGCCGGGCCTCGTCGAGCACGAAGCGACGAAAGGTCTCGGCCATCGGCGACAGGCGCTTGCCCTGCCGGTGCACCAGATACCAGTGACGGAGGATCGGGAAGCCCTCTGCGTCGAGCGTGGCCAGCACACCGCTACGCAGTTCCAGCGCCAGGGTGTGCAGCGAGACGATACCGAGCCCGAGCCCGGCCTGCACGGCCTGCTTGATGGCCTCGTTGCTGTTCATCTCCATGCCGCTGGCCAGGGTCACGTCGCGCTCGGCGAAGAACCGCTCCATGGCGCTGCGCGTGCCCGAGGCGCGCTCGCGGACCAGAAAGCGCTCCTGTCGGAGTCGCGCCAGGGGGATGCGCCGGCGGCCTACGAGGGGGTGGTCCGGCGGGGCGATCAGCACCAGCGGATTCTCCATGAACGCCTCCGCGGCCAGGGGCAACCGCTCTGGGGGGTGCCCCATGATCACCAAGTCGGTGTCGTTCTGTTCGAGATGTCCGAGCAGGCGTTCGCGGTTGGTGACGTCGAGGCTGAAGGTGACGCCCTCGTAGCGATTGCAGAAGTTCGCCAGCAGCCGGGTCGCGAAGTAGTTCGCGGTGCTGGCCACGGCCAGGGCCAGGTGACCGCGCTTCAGGCCCTTGAGGTCCTCGAGTACCGCCTCCGCGTCGGCGAGCTGCCGGGCGATCACCCGGCCGTAGTGGTCCATCTCGCGCCCGGCCTGTGTCAGGTAGATCCGCTTGCCGATCTGCTCGAACAGGGGCAGCCCCAGGGATTCCTCCAACTGCTTGATCTGCATGGAGACAGCCGGTTGGGTCAGGTGCAGTTCACGGGCCGCGCGAGTATAGCTGCGGTGCCGGGCCACGGCCTCGAAGACCTGGAGCTGGCGCAGGGTCAGGTGCATGATGAAAGTGACTATAGCATCAGTAAAAGCTTATTAGAATGATCAGATTAATTTAGTTTACATTATGGTTTGTCGATCTATACTGGCGAGCACGAACACTGGCATGGAGATCGTGCTCGGCCGTTTCCGTGGATCACGGGGCGTGAGCCGGACCCGCAAATTCCCGGTTTGTGCCGCCCGGTGCGGCGCGGACCGAACATTTCGTGATGACGGAGGAAGACACATGTCGACCAAGAAGACCTATCAGGCGGGCGTCAAGGAGTACCGCGAAACCTATTGGGAGCCGGACTACCCGGTCTCCGATACCGATATCCTGGCCTGCTTCAAGGTCACCGCGCAGCCGGGCGTGGCGCGCGAGGAAGCCGCCGCGGCGGTGGCGGCCGAGTCCTCGACCGGGACCTGGACCACGGTGTGGACCGACCTGCTGACCGATCTCGACTACTACAAAGGCCGCGCCTACCGCATCGAGGACGTGCCGGGCGACGACGAGTCCTTCTACGCCTTCGTGGCCTACCCCATCGACCTCTTCGAGGAGGGCTCGGTGGTGAACGTGTTCACCTCCCTGGTGGGCAACGTGTTCGGCTTCAAGGCCCTGCGCCACCTGCGCCTGGAGGACCTGCGCATCCCGATCGCCTACGTGAAGACCTGCGGCGGGCCGCCCAACGGCATCCGGGTCGAGCGTGACAAGCTCAACAAGTACGGGCGTCCGCTGCTCGGCTGCACGATCAAGCCGAAGCTCGGGCTGTCCGCGAAGAATTACGGCCGTGCCGTCTACGAGTGTCTGCGCGGCGGCCTGGACTTCACTAAGGACGACGAGAACGTCAATTCGCAGCCGTTCATGCGCTGGCGCGACCGCTTCTCGTTCGTGGCCGAGGCCATCCACAAGGCCGAGGCCGAGACCGGCGAGCGCAAGGGTCACTACTGCAACGTGACCGCGCCGACCCCGGAGGAGATGTACAAGCGGGCCGAGTACGCCAAGGAACTCGGCATGCCCATCATCATGCACGATTACATCACCGGCGGGTTCTGTGCCAACACCGGCCTGGCCAACTGGTGTCGGGACAACGGCATGCTGCTGCACATCCATCGCGCCATGCACGCGGTGCTCGACCGTCATCCCAAGCACGGTATCCACTTCCGGGTGCTGACCAAGATCCTGCGCCTGTCGGGGGGCGACCATTTGCACTCGGGCACCGTCGTGGGCAAGCTCGAGGGCGACCGGGCCGCGACGCTCGGCTGGATCGACACCATGCGCGATCGCTTCGTCAAGGAAGACCGCAGCCGGGGCCTGTTCTTCGACCAGGACTGGGGCTCCATGCCGGGCGTGTTCCCGGTGGCCTCCGGCGGCATCCACGTCTGGCACATGCCGGCCCTGGTGAACATCTTCGGGGACGACTCGGTGCTCCAGTTCGGCGGCGGCACCCTCGGGCATCCGTGGGGCAACGCTGCGGGCGCCGCGGCCAATCGCGTGGCCCTGGAGGCCTGCGTGGAGGCCCGCAACGAGGGTCGGGAACTCGAAAAGGAGGGTAAGGAGATCCTCACCGCCGCGGCCAAGCACAGCTCGGAGCTGAAGGCGGCGATGGAGACCTGGAAGGAGATCAAGTTCGAGTTCGACACCGTGGACAAGCTGGACATCGCCCACAAGTGATCCCCGCACCGTGCCGCACCCCGGGACAGGGGGCATGCGGCACGGCGCCGAACCGATTGGATGAGGAAGCATCGAGATGAGCGAATTGCAGGATTACCCGTCGCGGCTGAGCGACCCCGCCAGCCGTAAATTCGAGACCTTCTCCTACCTGCCGGAGATGGATAAGAAGAGGATCCACAAGCAGGTGGAGTACATCGTGAAGAAGGGCTGGAACCCGGCGATCGAGCACACCGAGCCGGAGAACGCCACCGGCTACTACTGGTACATGTGGAAGCTGCCCATGTTCGGCGAGACCGACGTGGACCACATCCTGGCCGAGGCGGATGCCTGTCACAAGGCCAATCCGACGCACCACGTGCGGCTCGTCGGCTATGATACCTACAAGCAGTCCCAGGGTGCCGCGATGGTGGTCTACCGGGGGCCGATCAAGGCGTGATCTGACGGCGGGCCCCCGTCCGGACCTGCCGGGCGGGGCCCCCTGGTCGGGGCGCCGTGGCGCCCGGCGGGCGGGCGAAGGGAAGCAGGTGGATGTGCCGTGCTTGCCCACCCCGTGATCGGGGCCGCTCGCAAGGATCTTTTTTACCTACGACAGTTGCAGGGGGCCTTCATGTCCGAGGTGGGACAATACCGAATCCCGGAAGAGCCCTATTACCGGGTGGTGGGCGACGAGATCGAACTCTATGGGGCCGCCTATGCCGCGCGCATGCCGATCATGCTCAAGGGGCCCACGGGTTGCGGGAAATCCCGCTTCGTGGAGTACATGGCCTGGAAGCTGGAACGCCCGCTGATCACGGTGGCCTGCAACGAGGACATGAGCGCCTCGGATCTGGTCGGGCGCTATCTGCTGGACGCCGATGGTACCCACTGGAAGGACGGCCCGCTGACGGTCGCGGCGCGCATCGGCGCGATCTGCTATCTCGACGAGATCGTCGAGGCGCGCCAGGACACCACCGTGGTGATCCATCCGCTCACCGACCATCGGCGCACGCTGCCGCTGGAGAAGAAAGGCGAGGTGGTAGCGGCACATCCGGATTTCCAACTCGTCATCTCGTACAATCCCGGCTATCAGAGCCTGATGAAGGATCTCAAGCAGTCGACCAAGCAGCGCTTCGGGGCGCTCGACTTCGACTACCCGTCGGCCGAGGTCGAGACGGAGATCGTGGCGCACGAGACCGGCATCGACGCGGAGCTGGCCGGAAAGCTGGTATCGATCTCTCACCGGGCCCGCAACCTCAAGGGCCACGGGCTGGATGAGGGGATCTCCACCCGGCTGCTGGTCTACGCGGGCCAACTTATCGCCAAGGGGATCGCCCCCAGGGTCGCGTGTCGGATGACGCTGGTGCGCCCGATCACCGACGATCCGGACATGCGCGACACGCTGGATGCGGCGGTCGAGACGTATTTCTGACAGGCGCTCGCCGGGAATTGATCCCGGCCAAGTGCCCGGGCTCGGAGAGGCTGGTATGATGAGTCGCTTAGTGTTGGCGGGGCGTTGCGGTCGCGTGCCGCGGTCGCGCCGGCGCGGGTGGTAACCTATGCTTTTGTGGAGCATTTACTTCAATCGGAGGATATACCATGAGCAGGTTTCGTACGATGTTCACCGCGGCGGCCGGAACACTGGTACTTGCTGCCTTCCTGCAGCCGGCGGCCATGGCCGGAGTGAGCAAGGCGGATGCCGCCAAGCTCAACTCCTATGTGGAGTCCAACGGACTCTCGTGCATGGGCTGCCACGCGATCGACCACAAGGTGATGGGGCCGGCACTGGACGCCGTGGCCAAGAGGTACAAGGGTAAGGCGGGCGCGCTCGCGGACGTGGCCAAGCGTATCGCCGACGGCAGTTCCGGCGTCTGGGGTTCGGTCCCGATGCCCTCGGGCCAGGCCACCCCGGCCCAGGCCAAGAAGCTCGCCGAGATGATCCTCGGTCTCGACTAAGGCCCGGATCGGCCGGGGCCGCCCCGCCCGGGGCGGCCCCGTGCCGCTCACCGTGATAAACGGGCTCCGGCGGGGTGTCATCCGGAGATCGATCGGGGTGTGGGGCCGCGATTCGCCCGCAGCGCCGTGAGTCTCGATCTCGGAGATTGCCGCTCGTTCCCGGGGAAGACCGCACCGGTCGTGCGTGATGCCTTCGGCGCGAGCTTCACCGAGGCGGCGCGCTGTTCTTCGATCAGCACCGGCGCCTGAGTTTCTATCTGAGTGCCCTCTGGGGGCGGGGATTTCTCCCTGCGGCCGATCTCCGGGGACCGTACCTCGATCGGAGGACCTACCATGAGCAGGTTTCGTACGAGGTTCACCGCAGTGGCCGGGGCACTGGCCTTTGCCGCCTTCCTGCAGCCGGCGATCGCGGCGGGGGGGAACCGGGCGGATGCCGCCAAGATCGACTCCTACATAGAGTCCAACGGGCTCGTGTGCTCGGGCTGCCACGCACTCGATTACAAGGTGGTGGGGCCGTCGTGGATGTCCGTGGCCAGGAGGTACAAGGGTAAGGCGGAGGCGGTCACGGAAGTGGCCAAGCGGATCGCCGACGGTAGTTCCGGCGTTTGGGGTTCGCTCCCGATGCCCCCGGGCCAGACCACACCGGCCCAGGCCAAGAAGCTCGCCGGGATGATTCTCGGCCTCGACAGCAAATAAGGCCCGAATCGACCGGGGTGCGAGGGTCGCGATGCCATGAGCATCGATCTCGAGGACTACCGCCCGTTCCTGGAGAAGGTCACGCCGGTGGTGCGCGACACCTTCGGCGCGAGCTTCGCCGAGGCGGCGCGGGCGATGTCGCCGACGGGCGTGCGCAATTATCTGGAAGGCGCGCGTGCCCTGTGCGAGCTGGGACGCGGCACCGATCTGGTCGTCTCGTACCTGGAGGCGATGCCCGCCGTGGCCAATGCCGTCGGCGAGGACGTCATCCCGGACTGCGTCACGGCCGCGATGAAGCTCTCCTCGATGGTGAGCGGGCAGGTGATCGCGCTGCTGTTCGCCACGCTCCCGATCGCCGCACGGCGTCTCGCCGACGCGCAACTGCTGCGCTCCTATCTCGGGTTGATCCACCAACTCTCCGCCAAGGTGCCGCGCGGGCTGCGGCCCATGCTCGAGCACCTCGACGCCCTGCTGACCAAACTCACCCTCGGCGGGTTGCGCCGCTGGGCCAACTGGGGCGCGCAGGCCCACGCCCGCGACTTCACGGCGCAGGTCGGCTACTTCGCGCTGGAGTCGAACGACAGCCGCGCGGTGCTCCAGCAGGAGCGGCGCGGCACGCTGTTCTTCGATCAGCACCGGCGCCTGAACTTCTATCTGCGCGCCCTGTGGGGTCGGGATTTCTTTTTGCGGCCGACTTCCGGGGATTATGAAGTGCGCGAGGGCTACAGGCCGTTCATCGAGCACCAAGTGATTCACCTGCCGGACGCCTACGACGACTACGCGGGCATTCCGGGGGCGCTGCTCTACCGTGCGGCGGCCGCCCACGCAGCGGCACACATCGCCTATACCGAGCGCCCGATCGACGCCGAGGCCCTGACGCCGACGCAGATGGTCTTCATCGGGCTGTTCGAGGACGCACGCATCGAACGCCTGGCGATCCGCGAGTTCCCGGGCCTGGGGCCGTTGTGGATCTCTTTCCACGAAAAGGCGCGCGAGGTGAGTTGCCCGACCGATCCCGTCGTGGACCTCATCGAGCGCTGCGCCCACGCGCTCCTGGATGAATCCTACGAGGACCCGGACCCCTGGGTGCGTGAGGCGGCCGCGGCGTTTTGCGCGGAATTCGCGGCGCGCCCGCGCGACAACGCCTTGAGTTGGGACCTGGGGGTGATCTTCATCAACCGGCTGGGCGGGCGCGCCGCGATTCCGGGTCTGAGGGTGCTGGAGTCGATGGCGATCCCTTACCGCGACGACAACCGCTTCATCTGGTCGTTCGCGGAAAACGTCTGGGACGAAGGGGTGGAGTATGTGCCGGCCGGCCAACGGCAGGTACGGCGTACCGTCTCGGTGCTGGAGATGGCCAACGAACTCGACTGCGAACTGGCCGGCGACGACGCCCAGGAGATCTGGACCCTGGAGACCGAGTTCTTCCGCGACGGTGATCCGGAAGGGGTCAGTATCAACCGGCTGGAGGGCCGCGAGCCGATCAGCGAGCCTCACCACTACCCGGAGTGGGACTACCGGATCCAACTCCACCGCCCCGACTGGGTCACGGTGCTGGAGAAGCGCCAGCCGCGCGGCGACCCGGCGGACATCGACCGCGTGCTGGACGAATACAAGCCGGTGGCCTCGCGAATCAAACACGTGATCGACAGCCTCCAGCCCGAGGGCGTGATCCGCCTGCGACGCCAGGAGAGCGGCGATGAGATCGACCTGGACGCTGCGATCCGCGCCATGGTCGATCTGCGCATGGGGCAAAGCCCCGATACGCGGATCCACATGCGCCACATTCGCAAGACCCGGGATCTCGCCGTGCTCGTCCTGCTGGATCTCTCGGAGTCGACCAACGAGACGCTCGGCGACAGCGACCGTCCGGTCGTGCAGCTCGCGCGCGAGGCCACCGCGCTGCTCGCCTGGGCGATCGACGGCATCGGCGATCCGTTCGCCGTGCACGGCTTTGCCTCGGACGGTCGGCACGACGTTCAGTATTTCCGGTTCAAGGATTTCGACCAGCCCTACGACGAGAAGGTGAAGGCGAGGCTTGCGGGCATGCGCGGGGGGCTCTCCACGCGTATGGGGGCCGCGATGCGCCACGCCGCCGGCTTCCTGCTGCGACGCCCGGAACGCAAGAAGCTGCTGCTCCTGGTCAGCGACGGGGAACCGGCGGACATCGACGTTCGCGACCCGCAATATCTGCGCCGGGATACCAAGAAGGCGGTCGAGGAACTCGCCACGCGCGGCGTGTTCACCTACTGTCTGACCCTGGACAGCGACGCCGACGAGTACGTGCCGAGGATCTTCGGCCCGCGGGGTTACAGCGTGGTCGATCACGTGCAGCGTCTGCCCGAACGCCTGCCGGCGGTGTTCGTCGGGTTGACGCGATAACGCGCGGACCGAGGTTCGCCCGACGACGTTTTACGTTCACACCGGACGCGGCGGACCGATCCGGCGCCGCCGGCGGGCCGAGGCCCGCCCTACCGGTTATCCCACCGCCGGCGGGACAAACCCGGCCCCACGCGTCCGCCGGTAGGGCCGGGCTCGCTCGGCCGGCGGCGTGGATCTGCGCACCGGCGGTGTTGGAACCGCGCGGCGTTGTCGGCGGGGCGAGCCCCGCCCTACAGGAGTGGCGCCGGTGTTGGCGATGCGCAAGGGCCGGTGGCGGGTCACGCGGCGGTGCCCGGATCAGACGGACTGAGGATGCGAGAGGATCCATGGTGGACGCGCTGTTCGAGTCGAAGGTGGACGGCCTTCCGTTGCTTCATCGCGGGAAGGTGCGCGATCTCTACGGGGTGGGCGACGACCGGTTGCTGATCGTGACCACGGACCGGCTCTCGGCCTTCGACGTGATCCTTCCGGACCCGATCCCCGGAAAGGGGCGCGTCCTGACGGCGGTCTCCAACTTCTGGTTCCGTCGCACGCAGGATCTGATCGGGAATCATCTGACGGACACTCCCCTCGCAGAGGTGGTGGCCGACGCCGCGCAGCGCGCCGCGATCGACGGGCGGGCGGTGGTGGTGCGCCGGCTCGAGCCGCTGCCCGTCGAGGCCATCGTGCGTGGTTATCTCATCGGTTCCGGTTGGAAGGACTACCGGCGCAGCGGCGCCGTGTGCGGCATCGAACTCCCGGCCGGGCTGCGCCAGGCCGACCGACTCCCCGAGCCGATCTACACGCCGTCCACCAAGGCGGGGATCGGTGAGCACGACCGGAATATCGCCTTCGAGCAGACCGTCGAATTGCTGGGGCGGGATCTTGCGGAGCGGGTACGGGAGGTCAGTCTGCGGATCTATGGCGAGGCGGCCGACTATGCCCGCGCACGCGGCATCCTCATCGCGGACACGAAGTTCGAGTTCGGTCTCGACGAGGCGGGCCGGCTCACGCTGATGGACGAGGTCCTGACCCCGGATTCCTCGCGCTTCTGGCCGGTCGATCGATATCGACCCGGGATCAGTCCGCCGAGCTTCGACAAACAGTATGTGCGTGACTATCTGGAGACCCTCGACTGGGACAAGACGGCGCCGGGTCCGTCCCTGCCC
>VAPM010064681.1_pt1 | contig 20740 bp, 20 predicted proteins | sample 3395091 | NCBI WGS metagenome assembly VAPM01 (sample SAMN08290445, study PRJNA428436) | hydrothermal vent metagenome | isolation source: Deep-sea hydrothermal vent chimney 3 | place: Pacific Ocean: Juan De Fuca Ridge
AGGGAGAAATAAAAAAAGCTCTTTTTCCTTAACTTAATGACATTGATCATTACCCCATAAATCTAGCATCTGTAGAAAAGGATTCTCTCTACCCCCCCCCTGTTTCTCAGCACTTTACAAAAGCAATAATTAAAAACTAGAACATAGAGTATCAACGATTATGTTGTAATGCAGCAATACGCTCTTCAAGAGGAGGGTGACTCATAAATAATTTTTGAGCACCGCCACCATTAATACCAAAAGCCGCCAATTGGCCTGGTAAATCTTCAGGATTATGAGCACGTTGTAATGCTCGTAAAGCTCCAATCATTTTTTCTTTGCCAGCCAAACGGGCTCCACCGGCATCAGCATGAAACTCTCTATAACGTGAGAACCACATAACCAGCATTGAGGCTAGGAATGATAAAGCTATTTGAGCAATTATTTGGGTGATGAAATACCCTATACCGTGACCTTCTTCATTTTTTAGAATAACTCTATCAACAAAATGACCAATAATGGAAGCGAAGAAATACACAAAAGTATTTACTACACCTTGCATAAGTGCCATTGTAATCATATCACCATTTGCAACGTGGCTGATTTCATGGCCTACTACAGCTTCCACTTCATCAGCACTCATCGCTTGCAATAACCCTGTACTTACAGCGACTAAAGAGTTATTTCTACTCATGCCGGTAGCGAATGCGTTAGGTTCTGGAGATTGAAAAATACCGACTTCTGGCATGCCAATACCTGCTTTCTTAGCTTGTTTAGAGACTAAAGAAACAAGCCATTGTTCAGTTTGGTTTTGCGGTGCTTCAATTACATGAACATTCATGGCTCGTTTAGCAGACCACTTTGATATGGCTAAGGATATAACAGAGCCTGTCATTCCAATCACAGCAGATATGACTAAAAGAGCGTTTAAGTTAAGGTCAACACCATTGGCTTGCAGCGTACTACCAATACCAAATACGCTAAAAACAATAGATATAACAATCATTATTGCAACATTGGTTGCAAGAAAAAGGATAATTCGCATCATAATTAGGACACCATATTTATAAAAAGTAAAAGATAATTCAGTAATGGGGGAGTAAATACTTAAATTCAATATACTGGACTGTTAAGATAACTAAAAGTTTAATTGAGACTTATGGTTAATCAGTATATTTATACTCGGGTATTTATCCCCATCCATGACGGTTAGCATTATATGTTATTATGGGGTTTCATTCGCAGTTTACTATGAAGTTAGCAATAATGTAGTTATCGTGGTTGCCGTGTTGGATATGCGAAGAAACCCGCTTGGATTCATAGTCAGTTAGGTGAGCGTGAAAAGTAAGCAGTTGCAGTGGGTAATCAGCCCAAATAAGATTTTATGTTTGTGTCCAATCGTAGTTCAAATAACCTTGATTTGCAGGAGGATAGTATATGCATAAAGCTCAAATGAATACTGTTTTATCCAATATGGTAGATATAATATGTCAGGTGGGATCTTCTGAAAAGATTATTCTTTTTGGGTCATGGGCGCGTGGGGATGCAAATGTAAATAGCGATATTGATTTGTTAGTGGTTGAGTCATCGGATCTGCCGCGTTACAAGCGTCCTTCTCGGTATCGGAAGGCTGTCGAGGGATTATGTATAGCGAAGGATATTGTTGTTTGGTCCCAAGAAGAAACAGAAGAGTGGAAGACTGTTCCCAATGCATTTATCACCACGATTTTACGTGAGGGACGTGTACTATATGAAGTATAAAATCGATCTTGCAAAAGGGTGGTTGTTTGATGCTTTATAATTGTAAACCTTCTAAAGAACCCATGGAGGAAGAAAAAATATTAATGAATCCTATTACACAAGATGTGATTGATACGATCACACATAGAATTGTACAAGCTGTTCAACCGAAGAAAGTGATTCTTTTTGGATCTTATGCTTGGGGCGATCCTAATGTGGACAGTGATGTTGATTTGTTTGTTATTGTGGCATCGTCTGATGAACCAGGGTATCGCAGAGCGAGGTCAGTGTATGCGGCACTTAGAGGCGTGCGAGTACCGATTGATTTGGTTGTAAAGACACAGGAAGAAGTACGGCAAAGTGCCAGTGTTGTTACATCGCTGACGAAAAAAGTATTGGAGCAAGGTAAAGTACTATATGGATAAAGCGACTTTACAAGAAGTAGGGCTGTGGATGGTGAAGGCTAAGCATGATTTGCAGTCTGCAATATTGCTTTTGAATGATGATGAGCCCATGCGAGATACGGGGGTCTATCATTGTCAGCAGACTGTTGAGAAGCGGTAGGTGTTATTGGGGGTAATGGAGTTGTCCCATTTAGCAATAAAATAACCTTGAGGGGTGTTTAATGGATGTGGTGAGTAAGGAGTTGTTACAGGGGATTGTTGACCGTATTTGTCACGCCATTCAAGTTGAACAAATCATTCTGTTTGGTTCTTACGCATGGGGAAAGCCCAATGCGGATAGTGATGTGGATCTATTTATTGTTGTGAAAAGTTCTACTGAGCCAGCCTACCGACGTTCGAGAGAGGTATATCGCTGTTTAAGAGATGTTATTATTCCTTTTGATATTATTGTGCAGACAGAAGAAGAAGTGAAGGAACAAGCAAAGATATCCTTTACACATTATATTTTAGAGCATGGGAAGGTGCTTTATGGATAAAAAGCAAAAGGCATTAATTCAGCAATGGGTGATCAAGGCGAAACATGATTTTGAAACAGCAGGGCGTCTGATTGATTGTGAAGATCCTATAAATGATACGGGTGTATATCACTGCCAGCAAAGCGCAGAAAAAATATTAAAAGCTTATTTGTGTTCTCAAGGACAGGTGATCTTAAAGGTTCATGATTTAACCTTGTTGATCAAAGAGTGTATGGCGATTGATACGTCTTTTGATTCGTTTGTTGATGCCGCAGACATTCTAACACCCTATGCGGTTGTGTTTCGTTACCCAGGTGATGTGCTTGAGCCAACCGACGATGAGGCAAAAGAAGCATTGCAGCTTGCAAAAGCGATGATGGAATTTGTTGCGGTGAAGGTGAATTGTGGGGTCTGATATTGCTATTCGCGTAAAGAATATTACCAAAGCTTATCAGATTTATGATAAGCCACAGGATAGACTTAAACAAAGTTTATGGCGTGGTCGCAAGCAGTTTTATCGTGAGTTTAAAGCCTTGGATAATGTGTCTTTTGAAGTCAAAAAAGGTGAGACCGTTGGGATCATAGGGCGTAATGGCTCGTATCAGCATAATGAAAAATTTATCCCTACAGTGATTCGCAAGTGTTTGGAGCAAGAGTCGATTCCTGTATATGGTGATGGTAGCAATATCCGTGATTGGCTTTATGTGACAGATCATTGCTCTGGCATTGATGCGGTGGTTCGCAAAGGTGAATTAAAAGAAGTATATAATATCGGCGATATTAATGAATGGAAAAACATTGATATTTGCCGTTTGATTTGCTTACTTATGGATGAGTATCAACCAGAAAATGCTCTTCACAATAGTCTGATTCCATTTGTAACTGATCGCCCAGGTCATGATTGGCGCTATGCCATTGATGCGACCAAGATGAATGATAAGCTGAATTGGGAGCCTGCTGAAACATTTGAAACAGAGGGTAAAAAACTACTGAAGTTTCTCAGTTTTTAAAATGGTGGAACACGCTATGCATGAGGCTTTGTTATTTTAGCTGCTGTTACCTATAATATAGCAAACCCTAATTTAAATGGTTTCTCTCTATACGTCACGGCGAAAATAATTGGGAAACTTCAGAAAAAACTATAGAGTGGTACTTAAAAGGAAATTCAAAATGAGTAAGGTAGCATTGATTACAGGTGTAACAGGTCAAGATGGTTCATATTTAGCTGAGTTTTTATTGAAAAAAGGTTATGAAGTTCATGGCATCAAACGCCGTGCATCATCATTTAATACCCAGCGTGTTGATCACATTTATCAAGACCCACATATTGAGCATAAAAACTTTATTTTGCATTATGGTGACTTAACGGATTCATCTAATCTGACGCGGATCTTGCAAGAAGTGCAGCCTGATGAAGTGTATAATCTTGGTGCGCAATCGCATGTGGCGGTTAGTTTTGAATCACCAGAATATACAGCGGATGTTGATGGCATGGGCACATTGCGTTTGTTGGAAGCAATTCGTTTGTTGGGTTTGGATAAAAAGACAAAGTTTTACCAGGCATCTACATCTGAATTATTCGGTGAAGTGCAAGAGATTCCGCAAAAAGAAACCACACCATTTTATCCGCGCTCACCCTATGCAGTTGCGAAGATGTATGCTTATTGGATTGTGGTAAATTACCGTGAATCGTATGGCATGTATGCTTGCAATGGTATTTTGTTTAATCATGAGTCACCACGTCGGGGTGAAACGTTTGTAACGCGTAAAATCACCCGTGGCTTGGCAAATATTGCCCAAGGTTTGGAATCATGCTTGTTTATGGGGAATATAAATGCCTTGAGAGATTGGGGGCATGCCAAAGACTATGTGCGCATGCAATGGATGATGTTGCAGCAAGATAATCCTGATGATTTTGTCATTGCGACAGGGGTGCAATATTCAGTGCGCCAGTTTATTGAGTGGTCTGCAGCTGAGTTGGGTATTTCGATTCGTTTTGAAGGTGAAGGGATTGAGGAAAAAGGCATTATTTCCTCGATTGACGGTGATAAAGCCCCTGCTTTGGAGGTGGGTGATGTGATTGTGCAAATTGATCCGCGTTATTTCCGACCAGCAGAAGTGGAAACTTTATTAGGCGACCCAAGTAAAGCTAAAGAAAGATTAGGCTGGACACCTGAAATTACAGTGCAAGAAATGTGTGCAGAAATGGCAGCTGAAGATTTAAAAGTTGCTAAAAGGCATGCTTTACTTAAAGCGCATGGCCACCAGATTCCCGTCGCGCTTGAAAACTGAGTGGTAGAGATTGATTTATTAGGCTGGTGTAGCGAGCGATAAATTAGTTCTGTATGTGTATGCACTGTTACCTGATTATCGGGCATGACCAATAGATATTTTTTGGGTAGTGTAATGTAGAGTAGATAGTGAATTTTGTAAGGAGTTAATTAGTAGTGGTTAGGGAATCAGAAACTTGTCAGTGAATCAGCTAGGTATTCGTTTCATTGGACCGACAAATAGAGTGAGTGGGCTCGCTGTATCTTGTCGCGGTTATATTGAAGCTATTAAGACAACAAGCTACCCTATTGATATAGTGTGTGTTAAACAGGGGTTTGCGCATCAGAAGAAAATAGCTTCATATTCTAGTGAATATCATATTCCTTCTGATTATGATGTTCTATCTATTGTTCATATGAATCCAGATGTGATGCATTTGTATTCAGATATTCCACAAAAATATTTAACGAATAGCTCTTATCGAGTGGGTATATGGTACTGGGAGTTATCGCGTTTACCTCCGTTATGGTTTAAATATATTGATTGTTTTGATGAGCTGTGGGTGGCATCAACATTTACCCAGCGGGCAATTCAGGCATGTACGAATATACCTGTGGTTGTGATTCCCCCATCAGTAGAAAAAAAAGCTGTTGATTGGCGCAAAGTCAACGTATTCAAAGTTCAATATAAGCTTGAGAACTACCGTTGTGTCTTTTTATATATATTTGACATGAATAGTTATATGGAGCGTAAAAATCCATTTGCGCTTGTTAATGCCTTTGTTGATACTTTCAAGGGTTGCAATGATGCTGCATTGATCTTAAAAGTATCAAATGGCTGGATATCTGCGGATTTTCAGAAGAAAATCAAGCAAATATGCGAAGCTATGCCTAATGTTATCATTATTGATAAAATCATGAGTGACTCAGATATCGTCGCTCTTCATGGTGTGGCAACATGTTATGTATCACCGCATCGCTCTGAAGGTTTTGGGCTTACTATTATTGAGGCTATGATGGCTAAAAAAGTAATTGTGGCCACAGATTATGGAGCAACCACCGATTTTATTGGGCGAGATACTGCATTCCCTGTTGATTATTCATTAATTGAGATAAAAGAAACAATGGGGCCGTATGAAAAAGGGTATGTTTGGGCTGATATTAATCAATCTGATTTAATAAAAAAAATGGAAGCTGTATATTTACAGTCGAGCGATATTACAGATAAAATTGATAAGGCTTATTTAAGTGTTGTCGATAAGTACTCGCCTTCGTGTGTTGGTGAGATTATTACGAAGCGCATGAAATCATTGGGTTTGTAATCGTCATGCGCTTATTAGAAGGTGTGCGGAAAACCTATGGATTAATGAAAACGGTTGGTGTCATTGCCGCACTTCCTTTTTTGTGGAAGCGGGTCTGTCGAGGTATTACCACGCAGAACAATGAAGGGAATGATCTCACTGTTAGTGAAGGGATAAAAATTAGCATTGTCATAACTGTTGTTGATACAACTGATCATAGCTTATTAGATGTGTGTATCCAGTCTATATTGAAGCAAACATCCCCTAACTGGGAGTTGTGTATTTGTGGTGACTTATCCATTTCAGAAGATCTCCGGCGTGTTTTAGAAGCCTATAAGGGTGTTGACGAACGAATAAGGGTTGTTCTTCCTGGTGGACATGTAGCAACCAGTGTTGCCAGCAACATGGTATCAGAACAAGCTTCCGGGGAGTTTATAGGTTATTTGGAAAATGTTTATCATGTAGAAAAGAACACGATAGAGAATATCGTTAATATTTTATTGCAGAAGAATATTGATTACATGTCTATGAGAAAAAATGGCTTGCCTGACTTTCAAATCATGAGAAAATCGTTATTTTGGAAATTAAAAGGGTTTAAGGGTGGGGAGCAGACGCTACCAAGCTATATGGATAATGAATTTGTTTGTGAACAGCTAAATCTTTCTGGTATTACTTATGAGTTAAGTTATGGTTCTGATTGAATAAGAGGTTAAAGGTCTTGGTGAATAAAACAGCGTTAATATGTGGGATTTCTGGTCAAGATGGTGCATTTCTTGCCCAGTTTCTTTTATCTAAGGATTATAAAGTCGTGGGTACATCCAGAGATGCAAGGGCATCTTCATTCAGGAATCTGGTACGGTTGAAAATTCGAGAACAGTTGAGCTATGAATCAATGTCACTCGTTGATTTTCGCAGTGTGGCTCAGGTGCTGGATAAAGTCAGACCTGATGAAATATATAATTTCGCGGGTCAAAGTTCTCTGGGACTATCATTTCAAATGCCCGTCGAGACCCTGGAAAGTCATGCGCTTGGCACTTTGAATATCCTGGAAGCCATTCGTTTTCTCAAATTGAAAACACGATTTTTTAATGCTTCATCTGGGGAGTGTTTTGGTTCAACGGATCTATCGCATGCCAATGAAGAGACTCGATTTCATCCCCAAAGCCCGTATGCTGTTGCCAAGGCAGCAGCGTTTTGGACGCTGGCAAACTACCGTGAGGCATACGGTTTACACGCATGTTCGGGGCTCTTATTTAACCATGAATCACATTTGAGAGGGTTTGAGTTTGTAACGCGTAAAATAACCCATGCAGCAGCCAATATTAAGCAGGGCTTGCAACAAAAGGTCTCACTAGGAAATTTGAATGCCCGACGCGATTGGGGGCATGCAGAGGATTATGTTCGTTGCATGTGGCTGATGTTACAACACGACAAAGCAGAAGATTATGTGATCGCAACAGGCAAGTCGCATACCGTGCGGGAATTTGTGGAATGTGCATTCAATGCCATTGATTTAAAGATAACCTGGCATGGTACAGGCGTTGATGAAGTTGGCGTTGATCAAAACGGCATGACCAGAGTTTGTGTCAACCCAGATTTTTTCCGCTTAGTCGAGGTTGATGTGTTATTGGGTGATGCAAGCAAAGCACGACAGCAACTTGGCTGGAGCTGTAAGCATACGTTTGCTGAAATGGTTAATGATATGGTGAGTAAGGATGTTGAGAGGTTGAAAGTTAAATCATGAAAGCATTACTATTAGCAGTGTGGAATTATAGATATTTTATCTTATCCTCTATCCGCAATGATTTTAAGGCACAATTTGCACGGAGTAAATTCGGTGGTTTGTGGATGATTATCAACCCATTGGCTCAAGTGGCTATTTATGCGCTAATACTCTCTAATATTCTTGCAGCCAAGCTCCCAGGGATTACAGATAAATATGCTTATGCTATTTATCTAATGGCGGGGCTACTCGCATGGACATTGTTTAGCGATATTATCACTCGCTGTCTCAACCTGTTTATTGCACACGGAAATTTGATGAAAAAAATGAAATTTCCTCGCATCGCCTTGCCTTGTATTGTTTTTGGCTCATGCTTATTTAGTAATTTACTATTATTCATTGCGATGCTGGGTATTTTTGCACTGTTGGGGCATCAATTTAGTATAGCGATGTTATGGCTTATACCCTTTAGTCTTGTTGTTGCCATGCTCGCTATGGGTATTGGTTTAATACTTGGCGTGATGAATGTGTTTATGCGTGATATAGGACTAGTGGTTCCGATTATTCTTCAAATATTATTCTGGTTTACGCCGATTGTTTATCCTATTACGATTATACCAGAACAGTACCGGCATTATTTGGCATTCAATCCCATGTCTAGTCTCACTGCTGGTTATCAACAAGTGCTGGTTTACAATACTGCCCCACCAGTTGACAGTATTTATATCATTACAGCGATTGCGCTGTCGCTTGTTGTATTTAGTCTTTTCTTGTTTCGTCGCGCCAGTGCAGAAATGGTGGATGTATTATGAGTTTGATTAGCGTACAAAATGTAGGGAAGGCATTTCGGAGTTATGGCTCCGAATGGCAGCGTGTTGCTCGCTGGTTTGGCATGCCAGTAAAGCCGAACGAAGAGAATTGGGTGCTCCGACATGTGAATTTTGAAATCCAGCCTGGTGAGTCTATTGGTATTATTGGTCAAAATGGGGCTGGGAAAAGTACGCTGCTTAAAATGATTACAGGTACGTTACAGCCATCTGAAGGGAGAGTCCAGACCAATGGGCGTGTCGCCGCTATTCTTGAGTTGGGCATGGGCTTTAACCCTGATCTTACTGGGCGTGAAAATGCCTATCACGGTTTAGGTCTGATGGGGTTTTCTCATGCCGAGATTGAACAAGTCATGGCTGAATTGGAAGATTTTGCAGAAGTTGGTGAGTATTTTGATCAACCAGTCCGTGTTTACTCCAGTGGTATGCAGATGCGTGTGGCTTTTGCTGTTGTGACTGCTTGCCGCCCTGAACTCCTGATTGTTGATGAGGCACTATCAGTAGGTGATGCCTATTTTCAGCATAAGAGTTTTAATCGTATTCGAGGGCTTCAGGAGCAGGGAACTAGTTTGTTAATTGTATCCCATGACCGAGGGGCTATCCAAAGTCTGTGTGACCGCGCCATCTTGCTGGAAAATAGCTCAGTGATTAAAGATGGTAATCCTGAGGAAGTATTCGATTTTTACAATGCCATCATCGCGGAAAAAGAGAACAGTACGGTAGAAGTTAAACAACTTGATAATGGAAAAATACAAACCAATTCTGGCACGGGAGAGGTGCGGATCGTTAAGGTTACTTTGCGTAATACTCAAGGAGAGTTAGTCGAACTTGTTTCTGTGGGTGAAGAAGTCGAAATTCGTGTAAAAATAGAAGTTCACAAACCAATTGATTCGTTGGTTATGGGGTATGCGATAAAAGATCGCCTCGGGCAAGTTTGTTATGGAACAAACACATGGCACACTGATCAAGTTTTAAAAAGCTTATCCATTGATGATGAGTATCAATATATTATTAGGTTTCCAGCAAATTTAGGAGTTGGAACCTATTCTGTTTCAATTGCACTTCATGATAGAGAAACTCATCTGACGAGGAACTACGATTGGCAGGATATGGTTCTTATCTTTAAAGTATTTAATAGTAATAAGCCTGTATTTCAGGGGTCAAGCTGGTTTCCTAAAAATACGATTGAAATCCAGAAGGAAGAAATACATCTCAAATGACCAATATGAATTATAAATTTCTTTTTCCAAAAATACCTGAAGGCACAGTTCTTGGCATCAACTTTAGTGGCATGCATGATACAGCGATAGCTCTTGTTTCCCAAGAAGGAACACCAATCTTTTCTGTTTCTCTGGAGCGGTTATCAAGGGTGAAACAAGATGGCAGACATCCAGATAGCTTACTTGAAGCATTGCCATGGGAGCGTATTTCTAAAGTGGCACTTTCTGTGGAGCGTAAATATATTTCACCTGGTGAGTTTTCAAGCAGGTTTCATCCTATTCCATTAGCAACGCCACTTGAATATGACTGCTCTCATGCGCCTACATTTTTACAGGCACTTGATTTTATCCCCTGTGAAAAAATTTTTGTGCCTCACCATCTATGCCATGCGGCCTCAGCATTCTGGTTAAGTGGGTTTTCTAACGCGACTTGTTTGGTATATGACGGTGGGATGTCTAACGAGGAGTGGTTTGGTGGGGTATTTGACGCATCTGTTAAGGATGGAATTGTGCCAGTCGATCAATTTAGTGCGCATAATTATTCGAATGTTACTCGTTTATATACGGCGGTTACTGTAATACTTGGCTTCAGACCTTTAAAACATGAAGGTAAGATAACTGGACTAGCGGCATGTGGTACAGCAACTAATAATTGTCGAAAAATATTAGAAGAGTGGCTTGTTGCCCCTGAATTGTTAAATGACCTTATGGGTTGGAGAAACATGTATAGCAGGAGTTTAGCTCCCCAGCTAAAGGTTAATCCATCAGCTGTACAGCAACTTAGGGAAAAACTAATACAATTTACCCGTGAAGATATAGCTGCAACGGTTCAGGAAATTACTGAAGAGCATATTATCAATATTTTGACAGGAGTCATTAAACAGGGAGTCGCTGCGGAAAACATTTGCCTTTCTGGGGGGATTTTTACAAATGTAAAAATCAACCAACGGATCAGTGAAATGGATTTTAAGAGTACATTTATTTCACCTCCAATGTCTGATGATGGTACTGCGCTTGGTGCTGCACTTCAGGTGGCTTCCGAGATATCAGGTTTTTCACCGAAACCGATTAGATCCATGTTTCTAGGGCCTAATTATTCTAGGCGAAAAGTGAATGGAGTGATCACTAAGAATAAAATTGTTAGTCACAAGAGCAGAGCTTCTTCACGGGAAGTAGCCGAATTCTTGGCCGACGGGTTAATTGTGGCGATTTATCGGGGCGCAATGGAGTTTGGGCCACGAGCATTGGGAAACCGCTCTATACTAGCGAATGCAAATGACCCGGCAATCAATCAGCTTCTAAATAGCCGTTTAAGCCGCACAGAGTTTATGCCATTTGCGCCCATTTGTCTTATGGAAGATGCAGAGAGGTTATTTCATAATGTCAAACGGGTAAAACATGCTGCAGAATTTATGACTGTCACTTTGGATTGCTCAAATGAGATGAAATCCTTATGCCCTGCTGTTGTGCATCGTGATGGGACAGCACGTCCGCAATTGATTACTCGTCAATCAAATGCGTTTATTTATAAAATTATATCCGATTACAAAGAAATAAGTGGTAAACCAGCCTTAGTTAACACCTCATTTAATGTGCATGAAGAACCCATTGTCTGTACCCCTGAGGATGCCATAAAAAGCTTTTTTGAATCGGGGTTGGATGTTTTGTTCCTTGAGGGGCATATAATTAAACTATATGAAAATAAAGAAGTCGAAGCGGTTTATCTTCGGAAGAAATTGGGGATCGAAAAAATCAAGATGCAAGAGCTTGAGTCCTCATTGCAACAAGCTGAACAGCATCAGCAGAATTTAACATTGCGATTGGATGAGCTACAGGCTGAATCCATTCAACATGAGCATGTAATCCAGCAGAAAGAGGACGTCATTCATCGTGTGTCAGGTGAATTAGCAGCAACACATCTTCAGATTGATGAACTCAATCATTCCAAAGAACGTTTGAGTCAAGAAATAGAAGACGTTTACGCTAGAAAAGCTGTCGCTGAGGCAGTAAAAGAGCAGCTTAAGGAAACGATTCAGTCGAAAGAAGAACAAGCCGAAGCACAGTCCCGTCAAATAGAAGAACTAACAGAAACGCTAAGCAATGTTCGTGAGCAAAAAGCCGCTGCTGAAGCAGTAAAAGAGCAGCTTCAACAAATAATAGAAACGAAAGAAGAACAAGCGCAAGCACAGTCACATCAAACAGAAGAGCTAACAGAAGCACTAAACAATGTCCGCGAGCAAAAAGCTGCAGCTGAGGCAGTAAAGGAGCAACTTCAGAAAACGATTCAATTGAAAGAGCAGCAAGCCGAAGCACAGTCACATCAAACAGCTGAGCTAACAGAAACGCTAAGCAGTGTCCGTGAGCAAAAAGCCGCCGCTGAGTCAGTAAAAAAGCAGCTTCAACATACTGCACAGACACTAGAGCAGCGGCTAAGCATACAAACAGAAAAAATAAACCAGTTAATAATTGAAACAAATGAACAGCAAGAACAGGCTAAAGCGCACGCACAGTGGTTACAGAATGAATGGGATGCAGCTAAGATGAAAATTGATGAACTGAACCACTCATCTCATCATTGGTGGCTAGAGTCGGAACGCTTAAATAAAGAACTAAAATCAGTATACCAAAGTAAATCATGGCTAATATCTTGGCCGCTACGCAAGTTAATGCAATTTTTAAAAGGGCTATTTTTCTTGCCCATTATGATGGTAGTTTGGATTTTTCGATTACCAAAGCGCATTGTACGCTGGATAGTTGTTGAATTAATGGCTTACATTAGCAAACGGCCAAATCTTATAAAAAAAGGCCTTAATTTTTTAAAAAATTACCCAAAAATAAAAGTAAAATTACGCGCACTTGCATTGGCAAAAGGGATAATGCAAAAGAGTCATAAATTAGAAAATACGGTAGTCCCTGTTACCCTGAAGGCTGAGACTCGAGTAGCAAATATTAATAGCGAACCAGACTTATCTTCACTGACACCACAAGCCCGACGTATTTACAGTGACTTAAAAAAAGCAATAGAAAAAAACAAGGAAGAAAACTAATGCGGATTGTTATAGATTTACAAGGCACACAAGCTGAAAATAGGCAGCGCGGGATAGGGCGTTACACAATGTCACTTGCCAAAGCGATTATACGAAATGCAGAGAGTCATGAAATAATACTAGTGCTGAATGGCTGTTTTACTGAAACTATTGAACAAATCCGATCGGACTTTGTAGGCATACTCCCACAAGAGAATATTCGGGTATGGTATGTCAATGGTGAGGTTGGTAGCTTAACTGATGATAATCTACGGCATCGCAAGGTGGCTGAATTGACTCGTGAAGTATTCCTGTTTAGCTTGAAGCCAGATATTTTGTTGGTGACAAGTTTATTTGAAGGGCTGGTGGATAATGCTGTAACAAGTGTTGGCATGTTGAGTTCTAATATACCTACAGCAATAATTCTTTATGACTTAATTCCGCTTATTAACCACAAACCTTACCTTGAAAACCCAGCTGTTGAACTATGGTATGAGAATAAGTTAGATCATCTACGACGTGCGAATGTTTTGCTGGCTATTTCTGAATCTTCACGGCAAGAAGGTCTAAATTACTTAGGGTTTCAAGAAGATAATGTCGTTAATATTTCTACTGCAGCTGACCAGCAATTTCAGCCACAAGTAATTAATAGCCAGCAAGAAGATGAAATTCGTAAGTTCTATAAATTAAGTAAACCTTATGTAATGTACACTGGTGGCATAGATCATCGTAAAAATATTGAAGGGTTGATCCGTTCTTATGCCGAGTTACCAAAAAAAATACGTACTCAGCATCAATTGGCAATAGTTTGTTCAATTCAGCCTAATGATAAAACTCGATTAGAAGAGTTAGCAAAGAAACATAAACTTAACAAAAATGAACTTATCTTTACTGGTTTTATACCAGAAGACGATCTATTAAAGCTATACACCCTCTGTGAAGTATTTATTTTTCCCTCTTGGCATGAGGGTTTTGGGCTTCCCGCTCTGGAGGCAATGTCATGTGGGCGTGCAGTAATTGGGGCTAATACTTCCAGTGTGCCAGAGGTGATAGGATTAGATGATGCTCTTTTTGATCCTAGAAATGATAAAGAAATAACAGCAAAATTATTGGAGGTGTTAATAGATGATGATTTTAGGGTAAGTCTTGAAAAACATGGTTTAAAACAAGCAAAAAAATTCTCTTGGGATAAAAGTGCAATTTGTGCAATAAAAGAATTTGAAAAATTACATCAAGATCAGCAACAAATAAAATCAACCAAACCAAGCTTAGCAAGTAGGCCTAAAATGGCTTTTGTTTCACCTCTTCCCCCTGAACGCAGTGGTATTAGTGATTATAGTGTGGAACTGTTACCTGAATTATCTCGATACTATGATGTAGAGGTAATTGTTGAGCAAGATAAAGTTGTGACACCTTGGGTAAATGCAAACTGTAAAATTAGAAATGTGGCATATTTTAGAGCTCATGCAAATGATTATGAAAGGGTGTTATATCATTTTGGAAACTCTCATTTTCATCAACATATGTTTAGTTTACTAGAAGAAATTCCTGGGGTCGTAGTCTTACATGACTTTTTTCTTTCAGGAATTGTTGCTCACATGGAGGTAACGGGGTATAAAAAAAATACTTGGGCTATGCAGTTGTATAGTGCACATGGATATACTGCATTACGACAGCGGTTTCATGCAAAGGATACGGCTGATGTAGTATGGAAATATCCCTGCAATCATCATGTTGTTAAGTATGCAACAGGTATTATTGTTCATGCTGAAAACTCTAAACGACTTGCCAAACAATGGTGCTCATCAAATGAAAATAATAAATGGGCTGTTATTCCTCATTTACGCGTTCCTGTAATAAATTCGGAACTTTCGGCTGATTATGAAGAGTTAAGTTTGAAGGAGGAGGATTTTGTTGTTTGCAGTTTCGGGATGCTAGGCACAACCAAGCTTAATCATCGGTTACTTGAAGTTTGGCTGACATCAGAGCTAGCAAAAGATAAAAATTGCATATTAGTTTTTGTTGGAGAAAATCAGGAAGATGAATATGGTCAGCAATTACTTAAAACAATCAAACAAAGCGGCTTGAGTAAGCGTATACGAATTACGGGCTGGGCTGATACAGAAAGATTTCGACAATATTTGTCAGTGGCTGATATTGGTGTACAGCTTCGTACAAAATCACGTGGCGAGACATCAGGAACAGTTTTGGATTGTATGAATTATAGTTTAGCCACGGTTGTAAATGAAAATGGCAGTATGGCGGACTTGCCCGGTGATGCTGTATATAAAATTCCAGATGATTTTACTAATGATCAGTTAAGCCAAGCACTAAATAAGCTATGGAAAAACTCAAAGCAAAGAGAAAAATTAAGTCAATCTGCTAGAACGAGTATTTTAAAGAATAATGCACCTAGAACTTGTGCTGATCAGTATTTTTCAGCGATTGAAAGTTTTGAAGACAACTCAAAGGCAAGTGTTAATGCGTTGATTAAAAAAATAAGTAAAATAAGGTTTAATAATAACCAAGAATTATTAGATACAGCAGAAGCAATATCTTGCTCAATACCAGCACTAATTCCTGCTAAACAATTATTTGTTGATGTTTCTGAACTGGTGCAAAGAGATAGTAAAAGTGGTATACAGCGAGTAGTAAAAAATATTCTGCATGAATGGTTGATAGATCCTCCTCAAGGATTCAGAATTGAGCCTGTATATGCAACCGAAGAACAGCTGGGTTATCGTTATGCACGACAATTCACCATGGACTTTATAAATTGCCCTGAGAATATACTGAAAGATGATGTGATTGATTATCAGGCTGGAGATATATTTATAGGGTTAGATTTACAACCCACAATTGTTACAGCGCAGAAAGAATTTTATCAGCAGTTACGTCGATATGGTGTGCAAGTTAAATTTGTTGTTTATGATTTATTATGCATATTGATGCCACAATATTTTGTGGAAGGTGCCGCTGCAATGCACACGAAATGGCTTGAAGTGGTAGCAGAAAGTGATGGGGCAATATGCATATCAAATGCGGTTGCAGAAGAGTTTCAGACTTGGCTGGGTGGATACACTGTAAATAGGCTACGTTCTTTTGATCTTTCATGGTTTCATTTAGGTGCCGATATTAAAAGGTTTATGACTTCAGACGAAGTCATTGAAAATGATGATTTAAATAAAATACAAAACACACTAAGTTTCTTAATGGTAGGAACTATCGAACCCAGAAAAGGACATGCACAAACTTTATTAGCTTTTGAAGAGCTTTGGAGACAAGGGCATGAAATAAATTTAGTTATTGTAGGCAAACAAGGGTGGATGGTGGAAGAGGTGGTCGAAAAAATGCGACACTCCCCCGAATTAAATAATCGTTTATTTTGGTTTGATGGTGTTAGTGATGAATATTTAGAAAAAATCTATTCTGTATCTACATGTTTAATTGCAGCCAGTGAAGGTGAGGGTTTTGGCTTGCCATTAATTGAAGCCGCACAGCACAAGTTGCCTATTATTGCACGAGATATCCCTGTGTTTCATGAAGTGGCAGGACAACATGCTTTTTATTTTAAAAACTCTGAATTGTCTGTGAATATCGAAAAATGGTTAACATTACCTAATGATAAGCAAGAGTTACTATCAGAAAAAATTTCTTGGCAGACATGGAAAGAAAGTTCAAATAAATTAATCAGAAAAATAATAACAACTTAAATTATGAGGCGAATAGCAAATGGCTAAAACTGTTTGGATGAATTTACCAACGGGTAAAAAAGTGAAATTGACTGGAGCTAATAAAGATAAAAGTATTATAGGTGCTATAGAGCTGTCAGATGGTTATTATGAAAAAGAAATAATGGCGAAGTTAACAGACATTTTGAAACCTGAATTTGTATGCTTTGATGTTGGTGCAAATATCGGCGCTTTATCACTTGCTTTTGCAGATATCATCAGTGATGGGACGGTTTATTCAATAGAGGTGGGACATGATAATTATCGGTACTTAACTGAGAATATTAAACAAAATGGGTTTAAAAACATTATCCCTATTTATAAAGCAGTATCAGATTATAATGGAACAGCAATATTTAATTATATTGATGAAGTGGCTGGCTGTTCATTTATATCGACAACGGGAGTTGAGGAAGGTGTTCAAGAGCAGGTTGAGGTAACTACTCTTGATGATGTTGTAGAAGAACTAGGGCTGAAATCCATTGATTTTATTAAAGTGGATGTAGAAGGGGGAGAGCGAAAAGCATTAGTTGGAGCAGAGAAGACAATAGACAAATTTCAGCCAATATTGTTGATTGAGTGGAACCCAAGTACTGTGCGTAGATTTTATGGTGAAGATCCTAAAAGCTTATTTGATTTTGTCGTTTCTAAATGGTCAACAATTGAATTAATCGAGGGCGATGCATTAGTGAAAATAAACACATATGAAGAGCTTTGTAAAAAAGTTGATAGTGGAAAAGGATGGGAAGATATTATTTGTCGATTTTGAATTGACAATTTTTTTTGAACTTGTACTTTTTGAGAATATGAACTTGGTATTACATTTGACTTGGTGTTGTTTGTGTTAAAAAAGATATATAAATTAAAAGGGGGTAGACGGTTAGCGCCACTTACCCCAATGAAGGAAAGAAATGAAGGAAAGGGTCAAGTCTATTGATAAAGTTGTTAATTGGCGTTAAGATTTTCAAATGACACGTCCTATAAGAATAGAATATGAAAATGCGTATTATCATGTGATGAATCGCGGGCAAGGTAGGAAGCGATTATTTCATGATGCAAGTTACTTTAAGGCTTTTTTGCAAACCTTATCGGAAGCCGATGAGCGATTTGGTTTGCAGGTGCATGCCTATTGCTTGATGAGTAATCATTATCATCTGCTGGTAAAGACTCCGCGAGGTAATTTACAAAGAGCGATGCGCCACATTGGCGGTGTTTATACGCAGCGGTATAATCGTAAAAAGAAAACAGATGGTCAGTTATTTCGAGGGCGTTATAAAGCGATATTGGTTGATCATGATGCTTATCTGTTGCAGCTGAGTAAATATATCCATAGAAACCCTTTTGCGGCGGGAATGGTAGAAGCAACGGAGGATTATGTTTGGTCAAGTTATCCTGCGTACATTGGTTCTGCCCGCGCGGATAGTTGGTTGCATCGAGAAGATATTTATGGGCAATTACATAGTCGCGGAAATGACCTTCTCGCCTATCGATCTTATGTAGAAGAAAGTGATGTTGATGAAAAAATAGCCAGTTTTTATCGTTCTGAACGACAGGCGGCCATATTGGGTGCAGATAGCTTTATTGAAAGGGTTAAGAAAAAAATAAACAAATTACCTGATGAGGTGCCACACGTTGAAAAGCGTAGTGTGCTTCTTTCTATTGAAACAATCGTAGCCTGTGTTGGTGCTTATTATGGAATACCATCAGCAGAGATTTATGATGTTAAAAAAGGAAGGGGTTTAAAGAACCGTCCACGAAAGATAGCCATGTATCTGGGACAAAAGTTAAGTGATTATCGTCTTAATGAGCTAGCCAGTGTGTTTGGACTGAAGCATTATGGCGGTGTATCCAATGCTATAAGTATGATTAAGCAGGAAATAGATCAGGATAAACTATTGCAGCAGGATTTAAATGATATTATCAATAGACTTGACCCCTAGGTAGGGAGTGACCCCTAGGGAGGGTGCTTTCATTTTTTGTAAATTGACAGCATTACATTCGTGGGTTATTATTTACTTTGTAGCATTTTTTTAGGAGGTGTCCTGATGCCTAGTTTGAGTGTTCGAAAAATTGAATTGGAAACTTTAGATTTGTTAAAGGTGCAGGCAGCAAAGCATGGGGTTTCAATGGAAGAAGAGGTGCGGCAAATCATAAAAAAATCGGTTTCTACTCCAGAATGCTTGGGTGATATGGCTGTGCGTTTGTTTAGTCCTACTTATGGTGCTGAAACGCTTTATATTGCACAGCGAGAGGTGCATGCGCCTCTGGACTTTAAATGATTATCCTTGATACAAATATCGTTTCTGAATTTATGGGCTCGCCGCCTTCGGAGTCGGTTCTCTGTTGGCTAAATCAACAAGATGTGGCATCACTGTATGTAACCAGTATCACGATTGCCGAAATCAGTTATGGTCTGAGTGTTTTACCGATGGGTAAGCGAAGATCATTATTGGGTGAGCGTTTCAAGCTGTTTGTAGCCTCTGGATTTGAACAACGCATTTTGTCATTTGATGCAGGTGCGGCTTATATATATGGTGAGATATTGGCTTATCGACAGAGCCTGGGGCAGCCTATGAGTTGTTTTGATGGGCAAATTGCCGCCATTGCTCGTTCAAAAAGCTTTGCTGTTGCAACGCGTAATATAAAAGACTTTCAGGATTGTCAGCTTCAGTTGATTAATCCATTTATGCATCGTGGATGAGTCGATGAATCTCCTCGCTATTACCTTAGCATCTTACAATGGTTCGGAATTTCTTTCTCAGCAAGTTGAAAGTATTTATAAGCAAATGGATGAGCAATCAATATTGTTTGTTCGCGATGATGGGTCGAAAGATCTTACGCCCAAGTTGTTAGGAGAGTTTGAAGCAATATATCCAAATATAAAGCTTGTAGTTGATGATGAAAAATCTTCAGGTGCCGCAGCTAATTTCTCATTATTGTTGGAGTATGCTTATAGCCGAGATGTCTCGCATGTTATGTTGTCTGATCAAGATGATGTGTGGGTAGAAGATAAAATAGCATTACAAATTGCTCTTATGCATAAAATGGAGAAAGAAGTCCCTGAATCTCCACTGCTTATTCATTCGGACATGACTGTGGTAGATCGAGAGTTGCAGACCATTTCTCCATCATTTATGCAGTATCAAGCTATACGTCATGAAGCTGGTAGCCCTTTAAAGGTTTTGTTGGCACAAAATTTTATCACAGGCTGTACCATGCTGGTTAACCGAAGGCTGCTTGATATAGCACTTCCTATTCCTGAAGAGACTTTGATGCATGATTGGTGGCTGGCACTATGTGCGGCGGTATTTGGATATATTGGTTTTATTGATAAACCCTTGGTAAAGTATAGGCAACATGCTGGTAACGAAGTGGGAGCAAAGCATATCAGTGATTTTCTTAACCCGATGACAGGCAAGTGGAAGAAGCGTTGGTTAGAGGGTAGAGAAAACCTTTTTCAATCTATGCAGCAAGCCCGAGTATTGGCTGAACGTATACGCGAGCATGATCCGAAAAACCCTCATTTAGCATTGGTCGAGGCTTATGCTGCTTTGGCGAGTCTTTCCCCCTTGCAAAGGGTGAAAAGGATAAACGAGCTAGGGGTTCATGCTCAAGCTCAAACGCGCCAAATATTATTATTATCACGCCTATTGCTTACGCCAAGAGTGCAACCATGACTAATGTAAAAGTTTCTATCGTCATTGTGAACTTTAATGGCGGTGAGCTATTAACCGAATGTGTGCGCTCAGTCCTTGCATCGACTGTGCCTATTGAGGTCTTTGTCTCTGATAATGGCAGTACGGATGGTAGCATCTACTTTTTGGAGCGTGCAATTCAGAACGAAAGCTTACATATCGAAAAAAATGGAGCTAACCTTGGTTTTGCAAAGGCGAATAATCGCGTTATTCCAGTTACAACTGGGGATTACCTGCTTATTCTGAACCCTGATTGTATCATTGAGCCCGATACGCTTGCCTTAATGATCGAGCATATGAAAGCACAGC
>VAPM010205185.1_pt1 | contig 20705 bp, 21 predicted proteins | sample 3395091 | NCBI WGS metagenome assembly VAPM01 (sample SAMN08290445, study PRJNA428436) | hydrothermal vent metagenome | isolation source: Deep-sea hydrothermal vent chimney 3 | place: Pacific Ocean: Juan De Fuca Ridge
AATAATGAAGCAAGTATCGAAACCATCATTAATGCAAATAGGGAAATAGGCAGCCCAAAAATGACTGCCCGTTTCCTAATGTTTTTATAGACTTCGAATTTTTTCATACAGCTTTTCTAATAAAGCCCTCAATGAGGGTTCATATTTATACTACAATTCCGATTAGATATGTAAATATGCCTACGACTGCACCAGCAATCAAAACAAATACAAGTACTCTAGTAATTCCTTTTTTAAGGTCTGCATTTTCCCCAAAAAAGTGCCCTGCATTAAATAGGAAACCAACTAGGAAAATGACACCAAGTAAAATTGGAAATATGGTACGTATGGTATCGCCCACATCGTTAACGGAATCTTCAATTCCACCAATTTGAGCAAAAAGTGATGTTGAGAGCAACGATAAAAAAGTTGCTAAGTAGATTGATTTTTTCATAATAAAACTGTTTAGATTTTTTATTCATTTTCTCTTTCCTAAATTTACATATATTTGTGCATAAATAACTGAATATCAAATATTTGTGAATAAAATATAATTTGAAATCAATTGAATTTAATTGTTATTATTTGGCATCAAATTCTATGAATTTTTGGAGAGAAGTTGTTGATAACCTGAAAATTGAAAATGAAAAAAGTACTTAAAAACGTCAGTTTTGTCTTTTTGCTTCTAAAAATGTGCATCGTTTTTGGACAAGAAACGAGTGCTCAAAAACGAATACTAATTGATGTTGGACACGGTGGAAAAGATTCTGGTGCGATAGGCATAAATGGAATCCAAGAAAAGGATGTTGTACTCGATATTGCAAATGCCATTTTAAAGCTAAATAATGAATTAGATACCCCTTTAGATATTTATTTGACTAGGTATAACGATACACTTATTTCGCTATCAGATAGAACAAAGCTGACCAAAACCCTCAAAGCAGATTTGTTTGTGTCTCTACATTGTAATCATTCAAATAATCCGAATGCTAGAGGTATAGAGGTATATATTTCAAGAAGGCAGGGGAAACATTCAAAAGAGTCTGTTTTTGTCGGCTATCAAATAGAAAAGATGCTTTGCAAAGAGATAGGATATGAGAGTAGAGGTGTGAAGTTTGCAAATTTTCAGGTGCTTCGAGAAACAGTAAGTCATTGCGTTTCCGTTCTCTTGGAACTGGGGTTTTTGAGTAATAAAGATGAAGGCGGTTATATTTCAGATGCTATAAATATCCAATTCATCGCCAACGCTACTTTATCATTTATACAAAACTAATACTATTATGAAAGACTTATTTTTAGAACTAACGAAAAGCTTAAAAGCTATCATAGTACAATTTATTTCAGAAGTGATTTTATTATATAAATCTTTCAGAAGTTAGATTGCTTCAACTTATCGTGAGCACTTTTATCAAAAGCAGATAAACTAAAAAAATTATCGCAGATTGATGTTTATTATTTAAGTATTTGCTTAAATACGTAAATAAGTATACATTTGTACGTCTAAAGCTAATAATATGAAATTAGAAATAACCTGTACCAGAGCAGAAGCAAATCAAAAACAGTTACAAAACTGTATGGCAACATTAGATAAAATGGAAGGGAGTTTTCAAAGTATATCAAAACTGTTATCCATTTCAAGTAATGAAGTTCGATTAAAAATTCTATATCTATTAAATATGGAGAAAGAACTATGTCCTTGTGATTTAGCTGATATTTTAGGAATGAGTGTTCCTGCAGTTTCACAGCATATACGTAAAATTAAGGATGCTGGTATTATAACTGCGAGACGAGAAGGACAAACCTTATACTATTCATTAAATGAGGATGAGACAGATATTCTGAATATTATTTTTAAGTCAATCAAATTAGAAAGAGAAACAGCATAAATTTATATAATGAACACAGAAAAAACATCGAAAAAAGCAGCATATACAGGTTTGTTAGCAGCCGTCGCTGCATCATCTTGTTGCATACCACCAGTAATTGCATTAATTGCAGGTGTGGGTGGTAGTGCATCGGCTTTATCTTGGATGGAACCTTTTAGACCCTATCTAATTGGTCTGGCAGTTGTAGCGATAGGTTATGCTTGGTATAATTACTATAAGCTTAAGAATACAGATGATTGTGATTGTGAAATAGACGAGAAACCTAGATGGTTTCAAACCAAAGGCTTTTTAATAGGTATAACATTATTTGCTGTTGTATCAATTGCTTTCCCTTATTATGCGTCTATTTTTTATCCTGATAATAAAAAGGAAGTGGTTATAGTAAATCAATCTAACATTCAAACTGTGAATTTTGATGTTAAAGGAATGACCTGTGCTTCTTGTGAACAACACGTTACGCACGCAGTTAATGAATTAGAAGGCATTGTTAATGTAGCAGCATCTTTTGAAAAAGCTAACGCAAAAGTAGAATTCGATAATTCAAAAACTACTAAAGCGGATATAGAAAAAGCAATAAACTCAACGGGATATAAAGTAATAAATAAAGAGCAGCAATAATTATGGAAGTTACATTACAGTCTGAAATCACTTGTCCAAATTGCGGGCATAAAAAAGAAGAAGAAATGCCGACAAACGCTTGTCAATTCTTTTACGAATGTGAGAATTGCAAAAAAGTTTTAAAACCAAATGAAGGGGATTGTTGTGTTTATTGTTCATATGGAACAGTAGCTTGTCCGCCAATTCAAGAAAATAAAAGCTGTTGTTGAAAATTTTCCAACTAGCATTAAGAGCTAAATATTTAATAGTAGCCTGTGTAATGCATTCAGCAAAAGGCCTTTTTAAATCATTTCCTCTTATCCACAGACCTTTTATCAAATGCAATCAGATTAAACAGTTCTCGCATTCGGCTACGAACGCGATTGCCATATCGTTCTTCTAATTCTTCAGCATTGAGGTTGGTGGTTGCATGGGTTTTGATTTTGTGTTTGGTATCAAGGTAGAGTTCATATCGGGAAAGGAATACTTCACCCATTACGTTAAGGTCTTTGCCATAAAATCGTCCAGTAGGTTCAATACCTAAATCATCAAAACAGAAAAATTTGGTATTGCCATATTCCTCAATGGTTTTAAAACCAAGATGGTTAAAACTGAAGGTTACATTCCTACACGGAATCATTTCATAAGGACGTTGCATTGGCACAATGTGTCGCAAGAGCTTCATTAAGCTGGTTTTTCCACAACCAACAGGTCCGGAAAGTAGGATTCCTTTATCCATATCTATATCGTAGTTTTTACAATTTTCTTTATCCTTAATGAAATAAGAGCAGAGCTTCAACAGTATATCTCTATCTTCATCATAAATCTTGAACTTTTCGCCAAAAAGCAGTTTGCCTTTTGCATTCAGGTAAATCAGTATTTTTGGGAAGTCGTACAAGACGCTTTTGCCATCAAACTTTCCCAGCGAATATTCCATGCCACCTTCGATAATTTTAGAGGGGTTGTCCATAATCTTTGTTTTTAGTGGTTCGCAAGTTGTCCTTAATTTGGGACGCTTGTTTTTTATTTGATTCGTTTTTCTCGTCGAATAATTCTGTTCTGTCCATCCAGTTTGTGGCTAGGGCGCGCCAATCTCTAATTGCTTTTCCATCGCTCGTTTGCCAATTTCGAGTTTCATAATGCTCAAAGAATTTTTTTCCTTCATCAGCATTAAAACCTTTTTCAATAAAAAAATCAATAACGGCCTGCCAGCCCTTTGGTTGTTTTATATTGTTTTCTTGTTTGGTATTGTTTGTATTAGATACCAATGCTTGTCCACTAGTGGGACGGTGTGGGTCTACAACTTGTCCATTTATGGGATGGTGCTGTCCCACAATAGGTTCACGAATGGGATGGTACTGTTCCGCAAGCTGTTCTAATTTGGGATTGTACCGTCCCATATCTGGTTCGTCACTTGTCCCAATAATGGACATTTTAATTTTACTGCCTTTGTATGGATTGTTAGATGGGAAATAACACAAGTAAAGCCACGAGTCCAAATCTGTAACGCATCTATGGTAGGTGGATTTTGAGCCTATTTTAGCACAACGCATTAAATCTCTACGGTTTACATAAAATTCGTCCGCAAAGCGGCTGCTGTTCCATTCTTGGAACAAGGCCATATATAAACTTATATGCGTAGGATTTAGGCGGTCATCAAAAAAGAACTTTTCAAAAGCCCCATTGAGTAGCTTTATATAGTTCATCTGCTAAGAATTTTGACTGTGTTGAACACGGTTAGCATCCATCACATTCTGAATTTCTTCTGTATCATAATAAATGATTCCGCCTACTTTGGTGTAGGGTAATGTGCCATTGATGCGAAGGTTTTGAAGTGTTCCGGGACTGACTTGAAGTAAGTCCATTACTTCGGAAGATTTCATATACTTTTTAAGTTTTCCTGAAGCTTGATTGGATAGAAGGTTCTTTAGGTCATCGAGCAATTCCATTTTGAATTCTCGAAGGTCGTCTGTTGTAATAATACTTACTGGCATAATAGAACGGTTTTATGGAAAGAGGCTATCGCATTGCCGTCAATTAATTTGATAGCCTCTGACCTGATTTGACTTTCGTTCTACAAATTTGAATAGCTTTAATGGATTTTATTCCCCAGTACAACCGTACTACGGTCAAAATTTAACATTTTGAATTTTGATGTGTTTTAATGGTATTTGAGGATGTTTTTGTAATAATATACCTTTAAATAGTACTAAATTTTATGGAAAACTGGTGCAGAATTTAATTACCGTAGGTCAACCGTAGTACGGTCATTTTTTAACGGTTTAAAAAAGGGGTGGAAGGTTAAAATTTAAAGGATTATTCCTCGCTTTTATCCATTTCCGAAAGAAGGGAAGTGGTCAATTGGTCGAGAAAAAGTGTTCGACTATTTTTCCTGTTCTTAATATCTTGAAAGGTTTTGTAGATATCCTTTGGAGTAAAGTCGAATACATCTTGTAGAATTTTGGATATTTTAATAATGCTTAGACCATTCTGTTTTGACATTCCAGCTGCACACAAAGCATATATCAGTTCTACCCAATCCGTATTTGTAAATGGCCATTCGATTTTTTCATTTGAATTTTTCAACATTTTTTTTCCATTTAGGCTAGTTTTGATTCTTTCTTGTTTTATATCCATATAATTTACAAGGGCAATAAAGGCTTTAAATTTACCTAAAAGCATATCCCTTGGGGTACAAAAGTCTGGGTCTTGGAAATAAAATTTTGACGTAGTAATGCGGTAGGTTTCTAGATTGTCACGAGTGTAGTATATTTTATCAAAGTGAGTTGCGCCAGAATGAATATATTGTCCAAAATCAAGGTTATATAGAAAAAAGCGATTGAGTTTATTGATTTTCTTCTTTATAACCTTTAATTGAGCAGTTTTGTCAATTTTAGGGAATTGAACTTCAAAAGAATGAACTTCTGAGAAGTATATAAGTTTGACTAACGGTATTTGTTTGATTTTTTTAAAGAAAATTATTTCTTCATTAACACTTTCAAAATTATTGACCAAAATGTCTCTTTTAAATGTACTGAGCAAATTTCTACTTAACTCAATAGAACGATAGGATTGTTCCAAAACCGGTAGGTTTTCGAGCTTTATCCCATCTAATTCGACGAGAAGATTTTTGCCTAATGATTCTAAATCCATTTGTAATCATAAATACGGTTAAGCCCCATCAATATGATAGGTAATTTTAGATTGGGTGGTTTAGTTGTCGTTAGAATTCTTTAGATTGCTGATGCTTAGGACAGATACTTTAAAAGTAGAAGTTTTTATGACAAAGGGAAACTAAAAAACTATTGAAAAGTACTAATATAATTTTTAAATGTTAGTGTTTTATTCCGTAGATATGTACGGAATTAACCGTATTTTCCTACGGTAATCTTTGTAAGACTAGGAATAATGCTATTTCGTTTTTTTTCGGTAGCGACTAATGAATTGTCTTCTATTTTTTACTCCTGTTTTTTTGTAGATGTTCGAGGCGTGTTTAGAAACGGTACTTTCTGCAATAAACAAATCTTTAGCGATTTGCTTGTAACTAACATTGCTAAGAATTGATAAGGTAATCTCTATTTCTCTTCTTGTTAAATTCTCATAAATGATTTTTGTATCAGCTGAGTTGATTGCCTGTTCTTTATTCATAGCAAATACCTCGTACATCTTGGTTTTATTTTCTAAAAAGTAAAGATGCCTATCTATCTCAATAATAGTAATGGCGTAGAAAGCTGCATTCATAACAGTAAAGGTCAACCACTGAAAATCCCCAATAAATGTCAATATAGGTAATAGGGCAATACTCGCCACACTAATTATCGATAATCTATTACGACGTAAGATGTATTCATTTGAATTGCTTGGATTGGAAATTCTCTCGTAAAACATCCCTAGGAACACGAAGGCGATAATCGAAATGGGTATGGTAAAAAGCAACCTTGAAGAGTCTAAGGAATAGGTAAAGAAGTATGGGATTAGAAAGAGGACGATAAAACTTCCAGTGGCTAAAATTGCTAAATTCTTGATAGAAGAACGATATGCTAGAACTACAATATCATATTCCTTATAGAGATAGTAAACGATAAAAACACATAAAGTTATGGCAACGCCATAGGTTATGATGTACTGAAGAATAAGAGGGCCAGGAAAATTCTTGATAGGCAAGAATCCACCTGTTAGGTTATAAGAAATGAATAAAATACCCAACGACAAAAATCTTTTATAACCACTTGAATCTTTTCGAGTTGAATAGTAGAGTGTAAACAATACAATGACCGTATCTAATAATAGATAGAAAAAAGTAGTCCAATGTATTGATGTTCCAAACATTTATCTTATTCATAGCTGCTCAAATTTGTTGGTTTCTAAATTTTTTGTAACATTCTTCCAATGAAATATAGTGCCGTTCATCGCCACATATACATCCGGTTTTAGAAATTGTACTGAGCATATTGCATAACCTAAATTAAAAGGTGCATCCGTGCCATAGGACGAACCTAAAATGAATGAGCCAACCAAGACTATCGTTTTTGTTAGGTTAAGTTTTCCGATATATTTTGCGGTATCTTCCATTGTGAAAGTACCGTGGGTAACAATAATTTTTTCTGAACTCGAAGTCTTTATTTTATCAATCAAAAGCTCTCGATCATCATCTGTAATAAAGCGACTGTCTTTATCAAGGACATTATCTATTATATAAGGAAATGAAACATTGGCTGACCGCATAAAATCCTCTATAGAGATTTTATTTTCTTGGTTAATGTTCTTTTCCGCTTCGTAGTCCAGCCCTTCAATAGTGCCGCCAGTTGTGATTATATGTATCATAAGATAGGACTTGTTGTGACCTATAAATATAATGGTTATTTTTTGTAATAAACGTTCATTCAGGCTACTGAGATGGGAAGAAATCTAAGAATCCCGCCACTTCATCTTCTGCAACCGTACTGCATTTAAGATAGCTAGCAATGCAACACCCACATCTGCAAAGACCGCTTCCCACATTGTTGCCAAACCACCTGCACCTAAAATGAGTACAATAACTTTAACGCCGAATGCCAACACTATATTTTGCAATACAATTTTACGAGTGGAACGACTTATTTTAATTGCTTTTACCACTTTTGAAGGTTGGTCAGTTTGAATAATGACATCCGCTGTTTCAATGGCAACATCACTCCCTAAACCACCCATGGCAATGCCAACATTACTTGCTGCTAAAACTGGTGCATCATTAATTCCATCGCCTATAAAAGCAATCTTATTATTAGAATTTTGCTTTAACCTTTCTACTTCCTTTAATTTATCTTCTGGTAACAATCCGCCTTTTGCCCAATCGATGCCTAACTCTTTGGCTACTTGTTGCGTAATGGAATCCTTATCACCTGAGAGCATTATTAAGTTGTTAATACCTACTTTATGTAATGCTGTAATCGTTTCTTTTGCATCTTCTTTTAATTCATCTGCAATAACTACATAACCTGTAAACGAATTATCTATTGATACTAATACAATGGATTCAACAATATTTTCAGTTTCTTTTAAAACTTTTATATTATTGGAAACCATTAAAGCTTTATTGCCAACTAAAACAATTTTACCATTTACAATCCCTTTTAACCCTTTTCCTGCTATTTCAGACACTTCTGAAGCCTTATATCCTATACCTTCAGCCTTATACTCTAATATTGCTTTAGCAATGGGATGGGTCGATTGTTCTTCCATAGCTATCAAGTATTTCATAAATTCTTTTTCTTCCCAACCAATTGATTTAACCTCTTTAATTTTAAAAACACCTTTGGTCATAGTTCCTGTTTTATCCATTACCAAGGTGTTTATTTTGGTCATTGCATCTAAAAATGAAGCTCCTTTAAAAAGAATTCCATTTTTAGAAGCTGCTCCCAATCCACCAAAATAACCCAATGGAATAGAGATAACCAGAGCACAAGGGCAGGATATTACCAAAAAGATTAGTGCACGATATAACCAATCTCTAAAAATATAATCATCTACAAAAAAGTATGGTAAAAACGTAACAGCAATAGCTGAAAAGACTACAATAGGTGTGTAAATACGTGCAAATTGTCGAATAAACAACTCGGTTTTTGACTTACGAGCTGTGGCATTCTGTACCATATCAAGAATTCGGGCAATTGAACTATCTTTAAATTCTTTGGTGGTTTCGATTTCAATAACACCATCCATATTGATGCTACCTGCAAATACTTTTTCGCCTTTTGCAATAGTATCAGGTTTGCTTTCTCCTGTCAATGCTGCTGTATTAAACGAACCTTTTTTAGAAAGTAAAATGCCATCTAAAGGCACTTTTTCACCTACACGTACTTGGACTTTTTCGCCAATCTCTACTGTTTCTGGATTAACGGAATTGTAATCGTTGTTGCGAAACACCAAAGCTTCATTTGGTCGTACATCCAGCAAGGCTTTAATATTGCTCTTAGCACGAGTAACTGCTGCATTTTGAAACAATTCGCCTACAGCATAAAATAGCATAACTGCAACACCTTCGGGATACTCACCAATAATAAATGCACCAATAGTTGCGATGGACATTAGAAAAAATTCTGTAAAAAAATCACCGTTTTTTATGCTTTTCCAACCTTCTTTTAATACAGGAAATCCAACGGGAATATATGCGACTACATACCAAATAATACGCAACCAATCTTTAAAAAATGACGCATCAAAATAATCTAATGCAATGTCAATAATTAGTAATACAAAGCTGAAAATAGCCGGAATATAAGTCTTGAAATTTGACACACTTTCTGAACTACTATGATTATGACCATCACCGTGGCTGTGTTCTTTTTCAGAAATGGGCTTTATATCTCTTAAATTGAGTTTCTTTTTTTTCATTATTAATTTATCATTAATTCAAAGATGCTATAAAATTGGGTGCAATGGAAGTGCATTTATTGCCCACTACATTTATCACAAACACCTTTTACCACCAAGTTCACATTTTCTGAAACAAAGCCATCTGGCACTTTGATTTGTGGAATTTTATGGTCTGTCAAACAAATGGTCTCATTGCAGTTACTGCAATGGAAATGCAAGTGTAAATCATTTTCAATTTCACAATTACATCCTTGTTCGCAAAGCGCATATTTAGTTACTCCTGTGCCATCGTCAATTTGATGTGCAATTGTTTTTTCTTCAAAGGTTTTTAAAGTTCTGTACAACGTTGTTCTATCTGCTTTTTCAAAAGCATTTTCAATATCACTTAATGCCACAGCTACTTGCTTTTGTGCAAGAAACTTATAAATTAATAAACGCATCGCTGTAACACGAATATCTTTTGACTCTAAAAATTGTTCTATGGTTTTCATATTCTAATGTTCGTGTTCTGTTTCTCCTTTTTTCATTTCTGCAATCAGGTAGTAAGCATTGTTATAAGCAAATTTTGTGTTTGATTCAATTTTTTTAGAAAACTGCACCGCTATCCAATTGCCATCTTTTGCTCCTAAAATAACTTCAACTGGTTTAAAGCTCCAATCTTCATTTTCCTTTTTTACTGAAAACACAAAAAACTTGTCACCTTCTTTTATAATGGCACTTTCAGGCAATGCCATTGTTTTAACATTCGTAACTTGAATTCTTCCTTGAATATACATCCCAGGAATTAAATTGCCTTTTTTATTTTCAATTTCTGCGTGTACGTGTACTGCTTTAGGATTGTCCTCAAAGGTTTTACTTACTGAATAGATTTCTGCTGTCAATTCTTCATCTTGAACAGACTGTATATTAAAGGTTACTTTTTGGCCTTTTTTAACTTTGAAAACATCTTTTTCAAATACCATTAAATCTGCGTGAACGTGATGTGTGTTTACTATTTCAAACAGTTCTGTTTGTGGCTCTACATATTGACCAGTTTTTACTTCTACCTTTTGCACAAAACCTTCTATTGGACTACGTAATGCTACTCGTTGTGCAATTGTTCCATTACGAACAGATTGAGTACTAACATTCAATAGTTGTAATTGTGCCGCCATTCCGCTAACCATTGCTTTTGAAGCATCATACTCAGCTTCTGCCTTTTGAAAATTTGCACCAGAACCTACACCTGCGTCGTATAATTTTTGTTGACGCTCATAGTTCTTCTTCAAAAAATTACTGTTGCTATATGCGTTCAAATAATCGGTTTGCATTTTTATAATATTGGGATGTGAAAGATATGCCACAACTTGACCTTTGTTGACTTTATCTCCTTCAATTACTTCAATAGAAACAACATTGGCTCCAATAACCGACGTTATAGCAGCTTCATTTTGTGGTGGTACTTCTAAAGTTCCATTCGCTTCAACATAGCCACTCATATTTCGTGATGCAATGGTATCTATTTTCATTTTTAAAGATTTAAATTGTTCTGCCGATAACATAACTTCTTCTCCTTCTTGATGTTCCTCTTTAGCCTCTTTATTACCATCTTCTTCATTGTGACTTTCTTTATTACCGCAAGCGGTTACTAATAACGATAGCATTAATACTGTTAGGATGACATATGGTGTATTTTTCATTTTATTAATTTTTAAAATATTGTAATTCAAAAGTGCTTTTTAAATAATTTATTAGTGCTTCTTGTGCTTCTAACTCTGATTGAATGGCTTCTTTTACGAGTTGCGTAAATGTTGTATAATCAACCTCTCCTTCTTTATAAGCAAATAAAGCTCCTGTTTTTTGTTCTTTGGTAAGTGGCAAAACTTCATTTTTATAGAATAGCCAAGACGTTTTCCATTTTTGATAATTTTCTTTGGCTTGCATAAATTTAGACTGAACTTCCTTTTGTTTGAATTGAACATTTGCTCGGGCAATTTCTGTATCAATTTTAGCAGTTCTAATATGTGCTTTTGTTGTGCCTGATAAAAATGGAATTGAGATACCTGCTTGATAGGTGTAAAATCCAGAATTTCCGTTTACTTTTTGTAAACCACCTTGAAGATTAAACTTGGGTAGGTTTTCGGCTTTTGCAGCTTTATAACCTGCTTCAGCTTCCAATACTTGAAGTTGGGATATTCCATACAAAGGATGTGCTTCCAAACTAAAGGCATTCATATCAATTTCATTGACCACTTCTAATTCATCTGGAACAGTATAAAAGACATCAGAAACTAACCAAAGATTCAACTGCTGTAAGGCAATAACATATTCGCTATACGCAAGCCTTGTTTTATTTTGAATTTGTAAGACTTGGTTTTTGGCAGCCGAATATTCTAATTTTGAAATGGCTTCTACTTCATAATTTAACGCTACCGATTTTTCAAAATTGGTGTAAATAGAATCTAATTCTTTATACAGATTATAATTTCGTTTACTTTGAAAGGCATTTGACCACGCTTTTTTAACTTCTAAATCTAACTCTAATTCTGAAAGTTGAAACGTATTTCGAGCCAATAGAATACGTTGATCTTGTAATTTTCGTTTTGGCGAAATACCAAACACATCAATGTTTGATTGACCAACACCAATAGTCGTATAAATACCAGAGCCATTATTAATTTCTTCACCACCTGTAAAGATTTGAGTTGTCCCAAAGTCGAAAGCAGTACCTTTTAAAAGTTGTTGCTTATCAATTTCCAACTGTCTTTGTTTTAAACTTGGATAATTTTCTTTTGATAGTTTAACAGCTTCTTGCATTGTAATTATTTGCAGCGTATCATTAGTTTGTTGTGCATTTGTGTTTATAGGAAGTAGGAACATAAACACAACCATTGCAGTAACTGTTACTACTTTTTTATGAGTTCTAAACTTGAAAGTTTTGTTTTCTACCCAATGATATAATATGGGTATGATGAACAATGTTAATAATGTAGAAGTCAATAAACCACCAATCACAACAGTCGCTAAAGGTCGCTGTACTTCTGCACCCGCTGATGCTGAAATTGCCATTGGTAAAAAGCCTAAAACATCTGTAAAAGCGGTCAGCATGATAGGTCTTATTCTTCGTTTTGTTCCTTCAATAATTCTATCTTTAAGATTGGTTACACCTTCTTCCTTGAGTTCATTCAAACCGCTAATCATTACCAATCCGTTTAAAACGGCAACACCAAATAAGACAATAAAACCTACTCCTGCCGAAATACTAAAAGGCATATCTCGTAACCATAACGCCACAACGCCACCAATGGTTGCCATTGGGATTGCGATGTAAATCATTAAGGTTTGTGGTAGCGATTTTAGTGCAAAGTATATCAGTATGAAAATAAGTAATAACGCTAATGGCACTACAGTTTGTAAACGATTGCTTGCTCGTTCTAAATTTTCAAAAGCACCACCATATCTAATAAAATAGCCAGAAGGTAATTCGAGATTAGCATCCAATTTTGATTTGATTTCGGTTACCAAAGATTTTACATCACGTCCTCTAACATTGATACCTACATACGTTCTTCTGTTAGTATTATCTCTACTAATTTGCATTGGTCCTGCTTTGTAGCTTACGTCTGCAACTTCACGAAGTGGAATTTGAACACCAGAAGGTAAATTGATATACAGGTTTTGAACATCTGAAATGTCCTTACGGTTATTAGAATTTAATCGTACCACTAAATCGAATCGCCTTTCTCCTTCAAAAATAACTCCTGCTGTGCCTCCTGCAAATGCTGACTGCACAATTTGATTTAGTGTGTTTATTTGCAGACCGTATTGTGCCAATTTACTTCGGTTATATGTAATCGTCATTTGTGGCAAACCTGTTGTAGCTTCGGCTTTCATATCGCCAATACCTTCTGTTCCTGCAATTATTTTGGATATTTCTTCTGCCTTTTTGGAAAGTACATCTATATCTTCTCCGTAAATTTTTATGGCGATATCTTCTCTAACACCTTCGAGCAGTTCATTAAAACGCATTTCAATAGGTTGGGTAAACTCATAATTTACTCCAGGGATTATCTCAACTGCTTCCTTCATTTCTTCAATCAACTCATCTTTAGATGCTACTGTTGTCCATTCACTTTTAGGTTTTAAAATCACAAAAACATCTGCTATATCCATTGGCATTGGGTCGGTTGGTATTTCAGCAACACCTATTCGACTTACAATTTTTTCAACTTCTGGAAACTTTGCTTTTACAATTTGCTCAATTTTTGTAGTTGTTTCAATGGTTTCAGTAAGTGAACTCCCAGGTTTTAAAATGGCGTGAAAAGCAATATCACCTTCATCGAGCTGCGGTATAAATTCTCCACCCATTTTGGTAAACATAAATATTGCAATTGCAAAAAAGGCAACAGCAATACCTATAATTAACTTTCCTCTTTTTAAGGCTTTCTCTAATAAAGGCTGGTATTTTCGTTCTACCCAATGCACAAATTTATCGCCATAGGATTTTTTGTCCGATTTTGGCGCTCTAAGAATTAATGCAGACATCATTGGCACATAGGTTAGGCAAAGTACCATTGCTCCAATCATAGCGAAAATGAAGGTTAATGCCATTGGTTTAAACATTTTCCCTTCAATACCTTGTAATGCCAAAATAGGAAGGAAAACAATTAGGATAATAAGCTGACCAAAAAAGGCAGCATTCATCATCTTTTTTGAAGCATTTGCCGCGACACCATCACGTTCTTTAGCAGTTAGGTTTCTCTTTTTTAATACTTGTAATGCAATAAGAAAAACGGTGCTTTCAACAATAATTACTGCACCATCAACAATGATTCCGAAATCTATTGCACCCAAGCTCATTAAATTTGCCCAAACATCAAATGCATTCATCAATATAAATGCAAATAACAAAGACAAGGGAATTGTTGAAGCCACGATAAAGCCACCACGCCAATTTCCTAATAAAAAAATTAGAACAAAAATGACTATTAAAGCACCTTCTAACAGGTTTTTTGTAACCGTTGATGTTGTTTCCGCAATCAATTTACTTCGGTCTAATAAGGATTCAATAATCACACCTTCAGGCAAAGACTTTTCAATTTGTGCCATTCTTTGCTTCACGTTCTCTATAACCTCGTTTGAATTTGCGCCTTTAAGCATCATTACCAAACCACCTACAACTTCACCTTCGCCATCTTGGGTTAATGCACCATAGCGGATAGCAGAACCAAATTGTACTTTGGCAATGTCGCCAATAGTAATAGGAATATTATTGATGTTTTTAACAACAGTTTTTCTAATATCATCTAAACTACGCGCCAAACCTTCGCCTCGAATAAAGTTTGCTTGATGGTTTTTTTCGATATACGCACCACCTGTATTTTGATTGTTGGCTTCAAGAGCCTCAAAAACATCGGTAATTGTTAATCCAATAGATTTTAACTCGTTTGGGTCAACTGCTACTTCGTACTGCTTAATTTTACCGCCTATGGCATTTACTTCAACAACACCGTCTACCATCGCCATTTGACGTTGTACTATCCAATCTTGCATAGTCCGCAAATCTGTGACTGAATATTGGTCTTTATATTCTGGTTTTACTTTAAGTGTGTACTGATAAATTTCTCCTAAACCAGAAGAAATAGGACCCATTGAAGGCTCGCCAAAACCACTTGGAATTTGTTCCTTGACTTCATTTAGTTTTTCTGCTACTAATTGACGAGGAAGATAAGTTCCCATATCATCGTCAAAAACAATAGTAACTACGGATAAGCCAAATCGAGAAATGGAACGAATTTCCTGAACACCAGGTAAATTGCTCATTGCGATTTCAACAGGATAGGTTACAATTTGCTCAATGTCTTCAGTACCTAAATTCGGTGCTTGTGTAATTACTTGTACTTGGTTATTGGTAATATCTGGAACAGCATCAATGGGTACTTTGGTTATACTCCAAATACCTGCTCCTACAATGGTAAGCGTTAGCAAACCAATTATAAATTTGTTATTGATTGAAAAATCAATGATTTTATTAATCATTAGACTATGGTATTAATTCAGTTAAAAAAAAGATGTTCGCCTTCGTGACAACGAAAACAGAATTGATATTTCCGTAAGAGAAACATCAAAATAGGATAGAGTTATCCTGTGAAAACTGAATTATACCCGTGGTGGTTGGAAAAGAGATTCCAAGTATCTGGAATTGAAGTTGAATGTATATAAATTAAACTGTTTTTCCTCTTCAAACTTTAATAGATTGAATATAGCTGTATTGTTATTTGTAATAAATACTACAGGATGACAACATTGGTGATGGGAATGAACAGGCGCATTCTTCTTATCTGAATTATTATGATGTCCTTCATTGTTTTCATCATTATCGACGTAATCTTCTACTACGTATTCAAAGAAAGAGTCGCCATAAACTTTATGGTCTTGATAATGGCTAATAAAGTTTGAAATTTCCTGAATCTGTTCGCATATATCTATATTTACACTAATTCCTTGAAGAAAGAATAGAATAGACATTGATATGGAAATAAATACTTTCATAGTTTATGATTACAAAGATACAAATTAATTGATGCAACTGGGTTGCAAAGATTACTGTCATATTATTCTATTGTCAGTTTCACTTCTCCACAAGTAAGCATTGCCTCGCCAAAGTACGGGTTCAGTACTTTTTCCTCCTTACTTAACCAATAAGCACCTTTATTATTATCTGCCATAGGACAAAATTGGCTGAATACTTTTTGATTTATGCCAAATATTTCAACAGCGGTTGTTAAATGTGATGATAAGTGCTTAAAGTGATTTCTTTGCTCTTTTATTTCTGTTTCGGAAGCAATTGAATTAGCTGATGCCTTAATTTCTTTTTCTACCTTCATCCAATGATTATGAGCGTTATTATCTTTCAATAATTTCATATCGACTTTAGCCAAGTTTTTAAGTATAGAATTTGCATTTGTAACTACTGCTTTAGAATCATCCGTTACTAAGGCATCTTTTAAAATGATGTAGTCATCAAAAACTGTTTTTAACTGCTCTTGAAACTTGGGTGATACATTAATTCGCTCATTCATTTTTGAATGGTCAGTATTGCTAACTGCATTAGTGGTTTCCATACCAAGATGTCCTTCGTGTCCTGTCGTTGTTTTACCGCCAGACTTATTCATCATTGATTTTTTACCTTGTAATTGTGCCGCTGCATCTATTGTGAATGTTCCGTTGGTTACTATTTCATCACCATTATTTAAACCATCTAAAACTTCGTAGTTTTCTCCTATGGTATTACCTAATTTCACTTCTCGCATTTCAAAGACAGGCTCATTAGGGTTTGCTTTTAAATAAATTACTGAACGCTCTCCTGTCCATAAAACGGCTGTGGACGGAATAGTTAACACCTGCTCTTTAGTTGAAGAAATACCTTCAACTTTTCCTTCTATAAACATTCCAGGCTTAAAAGTATTTTTCTTATTATTTAAAACCGCTCTTACTGTTAAGGTTCTTGTTCTTGTATTTAAAACAGGGTCTATAAAAGAAATTTTTGCATTGAATTTTTTATTTGGATAGGCATTAGTGGTAATAGAAATCTCTTGCCCCTTTTTGAATAAATCAATCTGATTTTCATAGACATCAAAATTTGCCCAAACCGAATTTAAGTTTGCTATTTTAAATAAAGGCTGTCCTTGCATGATATAATCACCCTGTTCTACTAATTTTTCTGAAACAGTACCAGAAACTGTTGCGTATATTGGAAAATTTTCTTTTACTTTTCCGGATGTTTCAATTAGATTGATTTGGCTTTCTGAAAGCTTCCATAATTTTAACTTATTTCGTACCGCTTTGTACAATGCTGGTTGGGATTCCTTTAATGACGCAGTGGTAATTAACTCTTGTTGTGCAGCAAATAAATCAGGAGAATATATTGTGGCTAATAATTGTCCTTTACGTATTTCTTCTCCTGTAAAGCTAATATTCAAACGTTCTATTCTACCAGAAAAATAACTTGCTTGAACTGCATTTGCCTCTTCGTTCTCTACAATTTTTCCTGAAAGTTTTATTGTATTACCTTCAACTTTACTGTTGTTAATAATAGATGTTTGAATGTTTGCCAAAGCCATTGCATTCTTTGATAATTTAAACTGGTCTGCTGCTAATCCAGTTGCACTAGTTTCGGCAGGAATCAAATCCATTCCGCAAATAGGGCAGTCACCAGCTTCGGGTTGCATAATCTGTGGGTGCATTGAACACGTCCACATTTGATTCGTTTGTGATACTTCATCATGATTATGAGTAGCTTCGTCTTTGGTTGAATTACCAAAAAGAAACCATCCTAATAGCAGTCCAATTACCACCATTCCTATATATATTGTGTATTTTTTCATCTCTCTATTTCTTTATTCGTTTTAATAATTTTCTAACTGATGGTGATGATGTATACCATAATAAGAACCCACTTAATACTGTGATTAGTCCCAAAAGTGAAAATGCTCTTAATATAATTGTGTTAAAGTTATCTCTACCTTCATAATCCATTGTGTGCGTCATCCATAAGAAATCGAACCAACGCCAATTACGGTGCCTTACGGTTTGAAATTTCCCATCTTTAATAGACACATAGGCTTTTAATGCTTCATCATTATCATAAGAAATGACATAAGCTGGTAATAATTTTTCTCGATATTCGTGATGCTTACCTGTCTCATTAATTTTTTCAATGGTAGTAACCTCTATATCAGCTTTCATATAATTTTTAGCGATATATAGGGCTTCATTTTTGGAAATACGCTCTTTTAGTTTACCGTCAATTGCATTATACAATTGCCTTTTATTTATCCAGTAATAAGGCAAATCATTAATATCTCTTAATTCAATTGTATTAACGCCTTCTGTAACATTTAGTGCTGATGGACTTATTAAATTATCAAATGATTTAGGTTGATATTCTAAATTTTTGAACTGGTCGCCATGAATATCATCTATATTCGTCCAACTAAAGTACAAGCCACTAATAGTCCAAAACAAGAATTGAATTCCTATGAAGATTCCTAAATAGCGATGTGTTTTTCTAATTTTTTGCGCTGTGTGCCTGTTTACCATTTTATTGATTTACTTTAATAGGAAAACTTACTGTAATTTTTTCCCACGATAAGGAAACAGAACCTTCATTTTCTTTTGTATTGGTAACTTGATACTCTAAATGTTCAGTGACATTTTCTGAAATAGTTGGGGTAACCACAAACCGTATTACGTCTTCTTTTGTATCATATTCATCTTTTCCGTGTTGGTCCCAATTGGTATTAAAAATTATTGTCCATTGTTCTTTTGACGGAATTACAAAAAAGCCATATTTACCAGTTTTTAGTATTTTTCCATCAATGGTTAAATCTTTATTTGTTTCAAACCAAGTTGCATTATGAGCTCCTGCTTGCCACACCATATCGTAAGGTAGTAAGCCTCCAAATATTATCCGGTTTCTTACACCAGGCGAAGAATAATCTATATGGATATGAGCATCTCCAATCATTGCCATAGTAGAGGTATGTGGACTTAATACTTTCTTCTTCTTTTCTGTTTTTTTATCTTCTTTGTGTTCTACTTGGACTTGTTTATTTTCAGTAGGAGACCCTTTTTGGTTATTTTTACAACCAATTGTCAGAGTACTTAAAAGTAGGATTACAATTATTTTTTTCATTGGATATAGTTTTTGATATTTTTATAAATATTAATGCGTTCCTTTTCTAATATTTCTTGATGAAGAATGCGTTTTGGTAATCTTCCATTTTCCATTGATTTTCATTAAATCTGATGTAGCCACACCTTTCTTTTTTATAATTCTAGCTTCTGTACCTCTTTCTTCATTAGCTTTTAAATCTATGGTATAGATATACGTTTCGGTTGTAAAAGCATAAGGCATATCTACTTCAACACCTATTGTGTAATCTGAAAAAATAAAACTATTAAAATGGTCCAATTCTGGACCTAAATGATGTGCCAAATAATTAGCATAAGTACCTTCAGAGCCTCCAGATTCAAAAACAGTAGCATCTTTTGTAAAAAGTTCTGTTGTACCTTCTGTTGTTAGATTTTGAATGGCATCTTTATAACTTTTCATGACCGCTGTTACAGCTTTTTTTTCGGCTGCAATGTTTACTTCTTCTACTTCAATTTTTTGCTCTTGTCCTTTACAGCTTACAACTGTAAAAAAGATTACTGATACAAATACGATTGTTTTTAAATACGTTTTCATTTTATAATTTATTTTAGTTAGTTTTATTTTAAAGACACTTTTCTTAATCGCAGCGAATTTACTATCACAGAAACAGAACTAAAACTCATCGCTGCTGCTGCAATCATTGGTGATAGTAAAATTCCAAAAACTGGATACAATAATCCTGCTGCTACAGGAACACCCAATATGTTATAGATAAAAGCAAAAAATAGGTTTTGCTTTATGTTTTTCATTACCGCCTTACCTAAATTGGTGGCTTTAACTATGCCCAATAAATCGCCTTTAACCAAGGTTACTTCACTACTTTCTATGGCAACGTCTGTTCCTGTGCCCATAGCAATGCCAATATTGGCTTGTGCTAATGCCGGCGCATCATTAATACCATCGCCAGCCATGGCTACAATTTTTCCTTCGGCTTGTAGTTTTTCAATTGCGCGTAATTTGTCTTCTGGTAAACATTCTGCTTGAAAATCTACTAAATTCAACTGGTCAGCAACTGATTTTGCAGTTCTTCTATTATCGCCAGTTAACATAATCACCTCAATACCTTGTTTTTGTAATTCATTGATGGCTTGTTTGCTTGTTTCTTTAATCGCATCAGTAATAGCTACATAACCTTCAACATTTCCGTTTATAGAAATATAAGATACCGTTTTACCTTGTTCTTGTTCAACAATAACATTCTTATCAATTTCTTCGGAAAGATTTGCCTTTACTTGCTCCATTAATTTTTTATTGCCGAGAGCAATTTTTTTACCATCAATAGTGCCTATAACTCCTTTACCCATTACGGCTTCGAAGTCTTTTGATTCTGAAATAGAAATACCTTTTTCTTTTCCGAAGTGAACAATAGCTTCCGCTAAAGGATGTTCGCTATATTGATTTAATGAAGCGATATTTTGAAGTAATTGTGCATCAAATTCTCCTGAAGCATTTACTACTTTCTCTACCGATGGTTTTCCTTCGGTAATCGTTCCCGTTTTATCGGTTATTAGTATATCTACTTTATTTAAGTTTTCTAAAGCTTCGGCATTTTTAATCAGGACACCATTTTGTGCGCCTTTACCAACCCCAACCATTACAGACATTGGAGTTGCTAAACCTAATGCACAAGGACAAGCAATAATTAAAACTGCTATAGCATTTACAAAAGCAAAAACCATAGCTGGTTCTGG
>VAPM010425525.1_pt1 | contig 20693 bp, 19 predicted proteins | sample 3395091 | NCBI WGS metagenome assembly VAPM01 (sample SAMN08290445, study PRJNA428436) | hydrothermal vent metagenome | isolation source: Deep-sea hydrothermal vent chimney 3 | place: Pacific Ocean: Juan De Fuca Ridge
AAATCAATAGAAGAATCTAAAAAAGAGATTGCAAGTAAAAAAGCCAAAACAACTGAGATAGTTAAATTATCTAAAAAAATAAATGTTTCAACATTTATTAGTTTATTTAATTGCATAGAAAGCCATATTGCAAGGCATAATAAAATAACAACTGACTTTGAGAACGAGAAAGAGAGTGTAATCATTAAATTAAAAAACCATTATTTAAGCACAATTTTTGATAATATAAAAAATATTGAGCAAGAAATTAAAGATGATGAAATTGCACTCAACATATTAAAAAATGGTGATCCTAAAAAAAAAGATGATTTCGGAATTTCAGATTTAAGTAAAATAATTATTAATAATCAAGTAAAAATATCGTCAGATGGTAAAGCGTGTGATGAGATAAACAAAGGATTAGCGATTTTTTTAGGAAGAGATGAATTACATTTTGAACCTCACAAAATAAAAGTGCTTAATAATACAGGACAAGAAGAAGAAATCGGAGATGGGTATATATTAAAAAGAAACAATAAAATTATAAATAAATTAAGTGAAGGTGAAAAAACAGCTATAGCATTTGTTTACTTTACAGTCTATCTCAAAGAAAAAAACTTCGATTTAAAAAATGGAATAGTTGTAATAGATGACCCTGTTTCTAGTCTGGATTCTAATTCGCTTTTTCAAGCTTTTGCTTTTTTAAAAAATTCTGTTAAGGAGGCTAAGCAAATTTTTGTATTTACTCATAATTTTGAATTTTTAAAATTACTTCTTAACTGGCGTAAAAATGTAGAACATGGTAAAACCACTAGCTATTTTATGATAAAAAATTATTATAATGATATTTTAAAAAGAAGATGTGCTTATTTAGACAAGATGGATAAAGAACTTCGTGATTATGAAAGCGAATACCATTATTTATTTAAAATTTTAAAAGAATTTAAATCAGACGGCACAATAGCACAATCTTACCCTATACCTAATATTGCACGTAAAGTTTTAGATACATTTTTATTATTTAGGGTGCCTTCTGGGTGCACAATATATAAAAAATTAGAAAGAATTAAAGAGGATACTAATTTTAATGAGAATAAATTGACGGCTATATACAAATTTGTAAATGATCAATCTCATATAACCGGTTCGGGCTTTAATCCGTCTTTAGTGCCAGAAACACAAAAAAATGTAGCTTATCTTTTAGACATGATTAAAACAGCATCTCCTCAACATTATAAAATTTTAGAGAAATCCATTAACAGTTAAACACATTTCTGTGCATTGCTATGTAATTTATTCCTCATTTTTTATTAAAAACATTATTATATATATCTCTCTCTCAGTTTCGATAACGCCCCCCGCTAAACAATAAGCCTTGCTGATGTGAGATTTTTTGTTTTTTATTTAAAGAGAATATTGTCAGATTTTTTATTTAATAAAATTATTTATTACACAACAGAATCTTAGAATTAATTATTGCAGACAATGCCTATTCTGGTTTTATTTTGTTATTTTTGCTATTATTGGTTATAGATGATGTTTTAAACCAATTTACGAATCTCACCATTGTGATGATAATTTATAAAAATATATTCAGAACAATATTTGATAAAACCAGAGAAACGCTAGAATTAGTTTCTAATATCTCATCTTTAAAACAAATTTATAAATAAATAATATGGCAAATTTTAATTCTTTAGACCAATTAGGTTCAATTAGGGATAATTTCTCTGATAGAGAACCGGATGAAGTATTATCTCCAACTCCCTTAGAATCCATCAAACCAGTGGACCCGATCGGTAAAGATAATGAAGAAATTAATGATCAACCTCAGGAAACAAAAAATGATCAACAAGAAAAAATTAAGATTCCCCAGGATATTTATCTTTTAGGTGGTCAAGATGCTGAGATGCGAGTGATTAAGAAAAAATTGCAAGAAAACCAGCAACGATATTTTGATCATCAATTAAAAGGGGGTGCTAAAATTCAAGATTATAGCCAGCAAATTTCCAAAATATTAGAAGCTGGGGATATTCCGGTAGCAATTGAATTGGCTAATACCGAAAATATTAAAAATGTGGTTGATATTAATCATCATGATAAAAAATCAAATCGTCCAGCATCCCTGCTACAAGTAATGGATCGTCTCCACCTTAAACCAAGCCTTTTTGATGAATTAATTGCCGCTAACGATTCTAATTCTATTCCAGCGATGGAAAAAGTAATTGAAAGGTATCGTTTTCAGATAGAATCAACAGCAAATAAAACGGTTTTTGAAGAATTAAAAAATCAATGGATTAGAATTATTAGAAAAATAGATCGCCACGAGCAGGGTATTACTCCAGAGCAAGAAAAACAGGCTGAAGAAGCTATTAAAAATCGTCAAGATGTTTATAATGGTTGGCTTTCAATAGTACATTTGCCTCACAGTAAATGCGCCACGGTTACTGACCGTCTTTACGGGACTTATCAAAATTTACTTATTCTGTCAGAAAATGGCGAATCTAATTTTTATGGAAATGGTGAAATTTCCCAAGAATTAAAGAATAATTATGAAGATAGTTGGACTGGTGGTCCAGGATTCGGTTCTCCTTATAGCGCTGATTCTTACTGGGGAGGAAATTTTGATCAAAGTGAAATTGAAAATTATGTGAAAGATAAGGTCAAAATTCTTTCTGAAAATTTTTCTCGTTTTGACTCTTCTTTTGTCCCTGAAAATTTTTCTAGTTTCACGGAGATTGGTAAAGAAATATATAAGCTCGGAAGTTTTGAACGAATGAACAAGGCCGTTGACGTTTCTAATGTCAAAATTGCTCATCAAGGAAAAGATTTTATTATTAAACTTATCGCCAAGCCAGGATGGGACCTATATTCCTTAGATGATCATAAGTTAGTCGGTGGATATCAGACTGTTGGTGAGAGACGTCGAGAAGCAGAAAATACTTTTGGCTTTTCTCAAGAGTGGGAAACAACGCCCTCGTATATTTTTTTACAATCTGGAGAAGATATTCCTGAAGAGATTAGGCGGGGCTTACAAAAGCAAGAAAATATTATTTTTGATCAAGGAACTTATCAACTTGAACAAGAATATTATCAAGTTATTGAAAAATTTTCAGTAGTTAAAGATGCCATTAAAGAAAAACTGGAAACAACGGATCCGAGACTTTTAAAATATTCACTTGGCAAAGTTGACATATCTGTTCAACAGACCTGGGAGACTGAAATTGGCGAAAAATATTACTATGGTTCTGATGATATTCCAGTCGAGGTCACTCTTTTGGATACTTGTAAAGATTTTGAATTATTAGGATTAGGAGGAGTATCAACCGATGGTGATCTTTCCAAATTAAAATCTGGTAATTTAGAGATATTTACTCAAGCAATTGATTCCACGTCAAAACTTAGTAATTCAGAAATATTTACCCCACCGATTCATTCTGATTCTATTAAAATAAAAGAAGTGCTGGAAAAATTAAAACTAGGACTTAACGAATTTGTTTCTCCCGTTAATCGTGAAATTCAAGAAAAACAAATTGAATATTTAGAGCGCGCTTATACTTATTTTAAAAAGCAGGAAGAGGAAGTCGAGCAGATTAAACATGATCCGAAATTTCTTGAGCAACAATTTATTAAGAGTAGTCTTCAAGAACCCTTAGAACTAAATGGAACTTATGAAGATTTTAATAAACTAAACACTTTTCTAAAGGGCAAAGTGGTCGCCCTCTACAAAACTTATGACAGCGAAGAGCACTACAGCGAATATTTAGAAAAAGTTGGTAATTATTCAGATTTAAAGCTGGATCGTAGTTGGGGAACCAGTCATGGCCGATTTGATGGCAATGGTTTTCTAGACGCCATCGAAAATATTGATTACTCGATTTCCTTTCCAGCTGATGCTTTTGCTGTTGAGGAGATTATCACCGCTCTTCATAATGCTGGATATACCACGGAATATCGAGGACGTTCTAGTTTTGCCTCACGGAATAGTGTTATTGTTTCATTACCAAAAATAGCCGTTCAAGCCTCTATTGTTAAATATGGTGAATCAATAAATAGAGAAAAGGCTGGTGCCGAGAAAGTCTGGTATTGTGGCCAAGCCACCATCGACATTAATGATCCAAAAGAAATTGAAGTCGTCAAAGAAATAGTTAAACAAGTTAAACAACAAGAACGAAATAAGGAAATAGAAGATTTTATTAATGAATTTAAATCAAAAGGAGATGGCTTAACAGCTGTTTTGACAATTGGTGGTAGAGAGAAATTTCAATCTGTTCCCGAAAGATTTCAAACCTTAGCTCAAAAAAGAGTTGCCAATACTCAAGATCACCGACAAAATCGTAGTCATACGTATGATGTTGTTTTGTTAGATAAAGAAGCTATCCATGGCCAGAAATCAATTAAAATTAAAATCCCTGACGAATACAAAGGCTTAGTGATTGGTAAGGGTGGTCAGAATATAAAACGGACATCTGAAGAATTAGGAATATTTATAAAAGTCACTTAAAAGTATTACCCTATCTGGCTATCCCATTAATAAAAAACGTCTTGGATAAAATATAAGAATTTTATGTAAACCGTAGTAGGATCCAAAGCGTTTTTGCCAACTAGAAATAAAATTAAAACCGAAGATATTCTCGAAATTAATAATATCGCAACATCAAAAATATAATTATTTTTTAAATTTAATAAATATATGACTAATGAAAACTCTTTCGAACAATCTAATGAAGTGGAAAGGACTAAAGAAGAAGCACAAGCAGAATTAATTGAAAAGTTTGGTTTGCGAAAAACTTTGGATTTTCAATCAGCTTTACAGCAAGGTCAAATTGAATTAGCAGCCAGTTGGTTGGAATATATTATCAATAATCAAGAAAAGTTTCCACAGTATCAAGCTACTTGGGATTCTTGGCTTAGTGATCGTCAGCAAGAGTTAAAAATGTATCAGAAATTACAAAGTGCTGGTTTGTTAGAAAAAATGGAACAACACAGTAAAGAAGAAGCCCAAGCGGAATTAATTGAAAAGTTTGGTTTGCGAAAAACATCTGATTTTCAAACAGCTTTACGGCAAGGTCAAATTGAATTAGCAGCCAGTTGGTTGGAATATATTCAAAAAAATAAAATGCGTTTTCCTCAATATTTAATGACTTGGGATTCTTGGCTTAGTGATCGTCAACAGGAATTACTTACCGCCCAAGAAAAACAAAAATAAATCAGAAAAATATATGGAGGTCAAAATTAATCCCAGTTGGAAGCGAGAATTAGCAGCAGAATTTGCTAAAGATTATTTTAAAAAATTAGCTCATTTTATTCATCAAGAGTATCAGCAAAAAAAAGTTTATCCTGCCCCCGAAAATATTTTTAGAGCTTTTGATCTTTGTCCTTTTGATCAAGTAAAAGTAGTTATTTTAGGTCAGGATCCTTATCATGAAACCCAACAGGCTCAAGGTTTGGCTTTTTCTGTTAAATCGGGAATCCAAAATCCCCCTTCTCTAGTCAATATTTATCAAGAATTAAAAAATGATTTAGGAGTTGAAGTTAATAATAATGGTGATTTAAGTTCTTGGGCGCAGCAAGGCGTTTTATTGCTTAATGCTACTTTAACTGTTGTTGCTAAACAAGCTGGTTCTCATCAACACCAGGGTTGGGAAGAGTTTACTGATCAAGTTATTCAGATTTTATCAGCACGAAAGGATAATTTGGTTTTTATTCTTTGGGGAGCTTATGCTCGGAGTAAAAAAGAATTGATTGATAGTTCACGGCACTTAATCCTTCAGGCCCCACATCCTTCGCCGCTCTCGGCTTATCGAGGATTTTTTGGTTCACGACCCTTTAGCCAAACTAATCAATATTTGCGTGAACAGGGACAAAAAGAAATTGCTTGGGATAAATAGTGTTTATTTTGAAGAAATAAAAAAGAGATATTTTATTTTAAATTTATGATTATGATGAATTCTAAAAACAAACCGCAAGTTGGCTTAGGTGTTATTTTATTAAATAGTCAGGGAAAAATTTTAGTGGGCAAAAGAAAAGGAAGCCTCGCTCCTTATTATTCTATTCCGGGTGGGAAATTGGACTTAGGGGAAACTTTTGCTGCGGGGGCAATTCGTGAGATAAAAGAAGAAACCAATTTAGATCTTCAGCATCCTCAAGTAATTGCGATTACTAATAATCTAAAAACTTATCAAGAGGAAGCTTTGCATTTTATTTCAATTATTTTATTTACCACCGATTTTACTGGTACTTTAAAACTTCAAGAACCAGAGAAATGTACCGAATGGCTTTGGGTTGATCCCCGAAAATTACCCCAACCTCACTTTGATGCCAGTACTCAAGCAGTTACTTGTTATTTAGAAAAGAAGTTTTATAAAGAATTCAATTAAGCTTAAATTTATGTCTAAAATTATAATTGCTTCTGGACCAGTTATTGTTGAAAACAATAAAGTGCTATTGAATAAACATGGTGAAGATAATTTTTGGAAATTTTGTGGCGGGCAAGTGGCAGATTCTGAAGCCAATCTACGAGAAGCTGCTCGGCGGGAAGTTCAAGAAGAAATGGGTTTGAAAATTAAATTTTTAAATCAGTCACCCTATTTTTTCTATACCGAAAAAGAGCGGGCGGGGTCTATGGTTAGTGTTATTTTAGTCCATTTTCTCGCTAAGAGAATCAATGAAATTATTCCCGGTCCAGATATTAGAGAATGGCGTTGGTTGGAGCTCGCTAAGCTGGAAACAGAATATCTGGCTCCAAATATTAAAGCAACCTTAAAACATTTTGGCTTTTTGCAATAAAATGGAAAAAACTATTGAATTACAAGGTCAAATAATTAAGTATAATTTTCAGAGAAGCCGGCGAGCTCGACATTTGCGTTTTGCTATTCAGCTTAATGGTAGTTTGGTAGTTACCGCTCCTCAACACTTTCCGCTTCTCATGGTAAAACATTTCCTACGGCAAAAATCTTCTTGGATAATTAAAAGGTTAGCATATTTTAAGGATAAGCCCGCTTCTTTTAATGCGCTTAGTGACCAAGAAGATTATCAAAAGCATCAAGAAGCGACGCAGGATTTAGTACAACAACGTTTAGCATATTTTAATCAATTTTATCACTTAGAATTTAATCGAATTAGCATTCGCAATCAAAAAACTCGTTGGGGAAGCTGTTCGAAACGAGGAAATTTAAATTTTAATTATCGTTTGATTTTTCTCCCACCTAAAATTGCTGATTATATTATTGTCCATGAACTCTGTCATCTCCAAGAACTTAATCATTCCTCTCGTTTTTGGAACTTAGTTGCTAAAACCATTCCTAACTACAAGGAGTTACGAATCGCCCTCCGGAAAGTTAATGGTAATTTCCAGCAATTAAAATAAGCCTGTTTGAGGCTTATTTTTAGTAAGTAGAAATGAAATGTATTTTTCTTTGAATTTTTTTGCTATTCCAGACAGCAATTAATAACTTTCTTAACTAATGCTCCAAGTTTTCCGCTGAGACTTTTTTCTGAAGAAGTGCTTCCTGATGACTCAGAATCTTTTTGTAAATCGGCCGCTTCATTCTTTTGATTTTGTTGATCGTGAACATTTAAAGCGGAATCAGCTATTTTTTTGACATCACCAAGTTGGACGAGATCTAAATTTAATCCCCAAAAGAGAGAATAGAGTTCATAGGATTTTTGAAACATCTCTTCCGCTTCGTCTTTTTGACCTTTTCCTTGAGCCTTCGTCCCTACTTCCATTAAGCGATAGGAAGCCGCTAACAGATGCTTAGAAATACACCAAACTTCTCCTTCATATTCTTTGATTATTTTCTTTAATAAACCTTTACGTATCTCTCGGACCTCGGCTAGTAAATCATAGTATTTAGGATTTCCGGTTTTTGCTCCAGTAAAGAAGAAATGTTCTTCAATACTTATTAAATTCATAATCGCAATACTTAAGTCTTGATCTGAAGATAAATCTAAAGAATTTTCTTTTTTTAACTCTTTAACCTTTTTGAGCATTTGGTCAATAGACATTAATTTCTCTGACATATTTTTATAAATTATTATTTACTTTAATTAAGGGAATTAGGACAGTTGTTCTGTTAAAAACTCACAATAAAATAAAAGATAATGCTGAAAACTAATAAAGTGCTAACAGGAATAACAATATTTTGAAAGGGAAATTGGGCATGACCGCCATGAGCCTTTTTAATTTTCTGATACCAATTTGTTGCTCCCAGAAAAACAATACTGCCAATGGCAATTCCTAAAATTAACTTATCAATTCCCCAAAGTTGATGGAAGGGATGTCCGATGAAACCTTGTTCCCAAAGAGGCCAAATTGTTAGTCCATAGAACAAGACAAAGGTTGCAATGTCACGTAATTTCTGATACTTCATTAGAAATTTTTTCTTATTAAACCATTCAATAGTCCAAATAGATGTTGCTACTAAGAAAGCGCCAATCCATAAACCACTAATTGTATCATCAATCCCTAGATATTCGCTTAATCCTAAACCCGCCCCAATCGCGATAACGCAAAGTGGGCAGATAGCGTATACGGGCAGAGCGCTAAAACTTAAGATGGGAACACTAAAATATAATAGTTTTTTGGTTTTCATAATTTTAAACTTTATTTTAAATTTTAAGAGTTAAAAATTATTTATTTTTCAAGAAATTAATTACTAAATCTTGTCCAATTAAACATTTTTTACCAGTCCATAAGAAGGGAACGCCGACACCCTTTTTGGTATTTAACTGACAGCGTTGAGCATAGCGTCCCAACAGTTGAGCATTAGCTTGGTTGTGAAAAACTTCCAATTTTTTAAATTTAAAACGGGCTTGAACGTCATGATCACTAATATATTTTTCGACCACTTGGCAATGAGGACAAGTGTCACCATAAAAGAGAATCGGACTAGCTTGATTTTTTGTTTGATTGTTTCTCAAAACGATAACCACGACTACTGCGATGATAATTAAGCCGATAATTATGAATAAGTTTTTCTTGTTCATAGTATTAAATTAAATATTATAAGGTTATCATAACATATTTAATTATTTTTCAGAAGTTTAATGTTGGCCACAGCTATTGATGATTCTCAATCTTTTTTAGAGCTTCAGCAATAAATTTGTCACGAGTAATTTTTCTGGTTTTTTGGGCACCACGGTCCCGGACGTTTAAGATTGGAGAAGCAATTTCTTGATCGCCAATCACTAACATATAGGGCACCTTTTCATTAATGGCCTTTCTAATTTTATTGCCAACTGTTTCATTTTCAGCATCTAATTCTACCCGCAGACCAGCTGTTTTTAATTCTTGACTTAATTCCTGAGCTGCGGAAATATGGGCTTCGGCGACGGAAATAACTTTAACTTGGACGGGTGATAGCCACACCGGAAAGGCTCCAGCATAATGTTCAATAATTACTCCCATAAATCTTTCTAATGATCCCAATAAAGCACGATGAATAACAATTGGGGTCTGTTTCTGACCGTGTTGATCAATATAGTGTAAGTCAAAACGTTTTGGTAATTGAAAATCTAATTGAATTGTGGCTAATTGCCATTGTCGGCCAATAGCATCCTTAACATTGATGTCAATTTTGGGCCCATAAAAAGCACCGTCTCCTGCGTTTATTTCATAGTTTAATTTTGCGTTTTCTAAAGCGGTTTTTAAATTTGCTTCAGCTTGGTCCCAAGCTTTTTTTTCACCCATGAACTTTTCTGGTCGAGTTGATAAGTAAATTTTATCAATTTGGAGATTAAAAATTTGGTAAATTTTCTTTACTTTTTCTAAGAGAATAGCAATTTCTGACAGAATTTGATCCGGACGGACAAAAATATGAGTATCGTCTTGAGAAAGAGAGCGGACGCGAACTAAACCAAGAAGTTCTCCAGATTTTTCATTACGATAGAGAGTAGTAGTTTCTGCCAAACGAATTGGTAAATCCCGATAGGAATGAGGGTCACGTTTGAAAACCAACATATGGGCGGGACAATTCATGGGCTTAATTCCCAAATCATGACCATCCGCTTGATGCAAAATAAACATATCTTCTTGATAGTGTTCCCAATGTCCAGAAGTTTTCCAAAGTTCAGCGTTTAACAATTGCGGAGTACGAACTTCTTGGTAACCATCATCATAAGAATATTTTCTGGTGAATTTCAATAGTTCTTGAAGAATAATCATTCCTTTTGGAAGAAAGAAGGGAATACCTGGAGCATATTCATGAATCATAAACAAGTTTTGTTCTTTACCAATTTTTCGATGATCACGTTTTTCGGCTTCGGCGATCATTTTTAAATAATCATTTAATTCTTCGCGGGTTTCAAAAGCTAAACCATAAATACGGGTTAACATTTTATTTTTTTCATCACCCCGCCAATAAGCACCAGCTAATTTATTAAGCTTAAAACTTCCGGCTTTGATTTGATTAGTATTTGCCACGTGGGGTCCACGGCAGAGATCCTTAAATTTTCCAACGGTGTAGTAGCTAACGATAGTTTCTCCACCAGCAGCCAAATCGCTAATTAATTCAGCCTTATATATTTCTCCGATTTTTTGTTCAGCGCTAATAGCCTCCGCAATTTTCTGTTCGCTGCGTTCAAAACTTAAATTTTGTTTTATTAAATAGACCATCTTTTTCTCAATCATCTTTAAATCAGCATCACTAATTTTTCTCTCACCGAAATCAATATCGTAATAAAAGCCGACATCAATCGCGGGACCGATTGATAATTTAGCTTGTGGCCAAAGTTCTTTAACAGCATAAGCTAAGAGATGGGAGAGAGAATGGCGTTTTGTTTCAATGCTGACAGTATTTTTTTCTTTCTGCTTGGCTTTCACTTTTTTCACTTCTTTCAAATCTTTTTTTTGTTGAAGATTTTTTTGGTTAATTTTTGTTGACATATATTTTATATTTATTAAATATATAATTTTAACTTTTACTTGTTTTATTTTAAAAAAAGTCCCTTCCCAGTAAAAATAATAAAAATTATTTTTGCTAGGACGGGACTATTTCGTCTCGCGGTTCCACCTGGCTTTTTTTATCTTCTTTCAAAGATAGAAACTCTTGATAATTTGTTTAACATCTTAGGAGAACAAAATTCATTTTAATTTTGTTTAATCTCGTGAAACTTATTCACTGGTGTTTGGTCGGCACCACAATCAATGTTGTTATGAACTGATTTAATTATAGATTAATTCTACTTTTTTGTAAAGTTTTTAACCTTTGGCTAACACTAATCCATAAACTTTATTAGCTCCAGCAATTTTTAAAATTCGGGCTGCTTCGTTTAAGGTTGCCCCGGTAGTTGTTAAATCATCAATTAGTAGAATTGTTTTTCCCAATAAACTATCGCCAGTCCAAACAAAAGCATCTCTAATATTTTGTAAACGTTCTTGTTTATTAAGAGAGACTTGAGTTTTTCCTTGTTTTTTTCTTATTAATTCTTGTTGGAGAGGATATTGAAAAGTTTTCGCTAATCCTTGAGCGAGAATTACAGACTGATTAAAACCTCGCCAGCGTTCTCGTTTTTTTGACAGTGGAATCGGTATTAGGCAAGGAAGAATATTTTCAACTGTTGAAGAATCAGTTTGTTGATCAGGATGCCGAAAATTGGCAGAAAAATTAAAATTTAAATCCCGCCAGAATATTATTAAAAACTGAGCTAATAGCGGACCTAAGCTTTGGATAAAATTATATTTGAATTTTTTAATAAGTTTCGCTAGCAAGGGGTTTCGATAATCACCAGCAATGAAAATTTGTGTTAAGTGGGGCGTATTTAATTGCTGGTATTGTTGATTATTAAATTTTAATTTTTGGAAACAAACTGAACAAAGCCAAGTGCCTTCTTGTTGACAACCTAAACAATGAATTGGAAATAATAAATTAAGTCCGAAGGATTTAAAAGACATGCTGGAACAAAATAATTATCTGAAAACATCTTGCTACTTAGTAGTTTCAGCTTAGTTAAGACAGAATAATTTAAGGGAGATTAATCTGATAAATTTGTTTGGTGCTGCGGTCAGTAAAATAAAGTTTATGATTTTTAGCGGAGACCATGACTTGCGAAATATTAAAATTTCCTTGAGGAATAGCAATTAATTGTTTGGCTCCTGTGCTGAGGTTCACTTTATATAGATTATCTTTAATTTGATTAGCTAGTTGCGGAAACAAACCTGCTCCTCGTGGTAGTGATTCGGGGACCGCGCAATAGACGGTATTATCTGAAGAAAAAGTACACTTACTAGACCAAGTTGCCAAACCCAAATCTTGTCGGTTTTTACTGATGTTATTACCTTCGGCATCAACCACCCAAAGACGGGGATTTAAGTTACTATTCGTATTATAAACACTATAGAGGAGGCGATCTCCTTTGGTGGACCACTGCGATTCAAAACCTCGTCCCTCAATCATTGTGGATTTAAAATTCTCATTATTCAAACCAACAAAGTATACTTCTTGACGATTAAAATCAACTCCCTTGGTATACATGGCAATAATTTGTCGATTGGGAGACCAAGAAGGATAAACCGTTTTATCATTAGTTCCGATATTAACAATCGCCTTAGCTTGCGATCCGTCAGCATTAGAAGTGATGAGCCAGTGATTTTCGGAATCTAAACCAAGACTTTTAGAAACTAACTTATTTCCAGTTGGTGAAAAGGAAAAATTATGCCAATAGAAAGGAAGGGTAACTTGTTTTTGAGTTTGAAAATTATAAACTGTTTTTCGACCATCAGGATAAATTAAAACCGCTTTATTTTTATTAGGAGACCAAACTATTTTTTGGACATCATAAAAAGTTTTTGAACTTAAGAGAACTTTTTGTCCATTATTATTAATGTGGTAGAAATGGCCATCCTGAGTGTTATAATATTGGACCCCTCCACCAGAAGATAAGGTGGGATTTAGAGTTGATGAGTTGGTTAGCGCTTTGGTCTTAGTTACTCCACCTAGAGCAAGGGAACCAGATTTAGTAGTTTGTGAAAGACCACCAATATTTTTTACTGCCGGCAGATTGCCATTACCATTTAACGCTTTCCCAGAACCATTATTGGGTCCGGCGATTGGTAGACCACTAATTGTTCCTTGGGAATTATTAGTTTTAACAATTTTTGTTGTCGGGGTGGCGAAAAAAATATGCCATAATAAATAGCCGAGAACGAAAATTAGTCCCAAAAAGCCAATGATGAGAAAAATTTTTTTATAACGAATAAAAAAATTCATAGGTTCTAATCTTATTAATTGATTATACTTGTCTATTGTTTTTAAATACTATATAATTATTGTATACTAAAGCAAAGGATAATTCAAGATAAATTATCCTGGCGTTTTAATTAGTTTTTATTATAAGTTTATGGGTTTATTTTCTTCAAGTAATGACAGACTCTTTCTCGGGGTAGATATTGGTGATTCTTCATTAAAGATTGTGGAGCTCAAGAAAAAAAATAGACAGATTCATCTGGTCAATTACGCTTTTAGCGAAAACGTTTCGGGGGTGAACTTCATGAAAATTGATGATGTTAATTATCTTGCTCGAGCGGTGAATAAAGTGCGTACTGAAGCGAAAATTACTGGCAATAAGGTGACAGCCTCTTTACCAACTTTTGCTGTTTTTTCTTCGATTATTAATATTAACACGACTGACAAGAAAAAGATCAATGCGGAGATTAATGAGGAGGCGAAGAAGGTAATTCCTTTACCTTTAGAAGAAATGACTTTAGATTGGCGAATTATTCCTAATAAAAAAGGTAAAGTTCCAAACAAGGGAAATGTTCAAGTATTTTTAACGGGATCACCAAAAAAATTAGTTCGGAAATATATTGATATTTTTAAAGCGGCTAAACTAAATCTGACTAGTTTAGAGACTGAAACTTTTTCTCTAGTTCGTTCTTTGCTGGGTAATGATAAATCAACGGTGATGATTGTTGAAATTGGTGCTAATAGTACCGACCTCTCAATTATCAAAAATAGTATTCCAGTTTTAAATCGTAGTTTAGTAGTTTGTGCTTCAACCCTCACTAAAGTTTTAGCTAAGAAACTTGGTTTATCCTTAGCTCAAGCTGAACAATTTAAATTAGATCTTAGTGTTAGTTTAAAAGTTGACTCTTCGGAGTCTTTACCGCGTTTATTGATTAAAACTTTAGAACCGATTGTCACTGAAATTAAGTATATGTTAGATTTTTTTCGTTCTCAGAATAAAGGGACGGTAGAGAAAATTATTCTTTCTGGCGGTGGCGCTCTATTATTAAATCTCGCTGATTATTTAACGCAACGCCTTAATATTCAAGTAATTGTTGGTGATCCTTGGAACCGTGTTCATTTCCCAGCCGAATTAAAACCAGTTTTAAATGAGGTTGGCCCCTCATTAGCAGTGGCGATTGGTTTGGCGATGCGTGAGATTGATTAGAATCAAGAAATTAACAAAAAAGCATGCTTAATTTACACAAAAAATTAAAGGATAAAAAAGATTCTCTCCATAATCCTCTTCAAAACCCTAAGATCTTAGAGGTTAATTTGGTCAAAAATGAGAGAAATAAATTTTTTGATTGGCATAAAAGTTTCTTAAGTTTAATAATTGTTTTATCTCTAGCTAGTCTTTTTTTCTTAGAAATTTATTTTGGTTTGAATTGGTGGCAAAATATTGAACAGACCCGAGCAACAGTATTTCAGACCCAAATTACAAAAATTAATAATCAAATTATAAGTTTGAAAAACAAAAATCAAGCGGCTTTAAACTATAAAGTTAAATCAGAAGCCTTTTCCAAAATTCTCAACCAACATGTTTATTGGACTAATTTTTTCAGCTGGTTAGAAAAAAATACTTTGAGCACAGTTAAATATACTGGATTTAAAGGAGATTTGAACGGTCATTATACCTTAAGTGCTTTGGCTCCAAATTATGCCGATGTTTCCTGGCAGGTCAAAGCTTTTTTAAATGACCCGCTCACCCAGAAAGTATCCGTTCTTCAGGCTCATTCGATTAAGAATACTGATAAAACTAAACCGAGCCAAGTTAGTTTCGATTTATTATTACAAGTTAATCCTCATATTTTTAGCAAATAAATTATGACACCTCTTGCTCACAAAAATCATAATAATTTCTCATTTAATCTTGGCGACTATGCTAATGTTTTAATAATCATTATTTTAATCTTGTTTTCTATAGCTGCTTATGCGTTAATTCTGGGTCCAAAGTTCTCTAATACTAAAGAGGCTATTCATTTAAGTATTCAGGGTAATGAGAAACTTTATGCTAGTAGTCAGAAAAAATTGGCAGTTTTAAGTGATATTCAGAAAGTTTATCAGAACATTAAACCGAGCGATTTACAGAAATTTAATACCGTTTTACCCGGGAAGTATGTTCCCGAAAGATTATTTGGTGAACTTGGTGAAATTGTCAAAAATGGTGGTTGGTTGGTGAATAGTATTAAATTCGCTCCCGCTATTAATACTCAAGGCAAAAGCAGAAGACAAATTGCTCAAATTTTAGCGACTACTAATCGTCCTGGTTTAAAAGAAATTAAACTGAGTTTAACAGTATCAGCTATTGATTATCCTGGTTTGAAAAGGTTGTTGTCGTCTTTGGAGGATAATTTACGTTTGATTGATGTTCAAGATGTTGAATTTTCTCCAACTGCTCATACTGCAACTTTAAAATTGATTACTTATTATTATCGCACGGCATCATAATCTTAAATTAATTTTGATTTTTTATAAAAATATGAAAGCCATTTCTCAATTTATTTTATATCTTTTACTAGGAATATTTATTCTCGGTGGTTTTCTATTATTCGCTTTTAATACTCAAGTTGTTAGTTATTTACAAAATAAAAATGACTTAGTGTTTGTGAAACCCGCCCCACTCAAAATAATTCCTCAGCGGGAAACAATTAATCCCGCCTTATTAAAATTACCGCGTTTGAATACTTTAGTTAATAATGTTGTTAGTTTTAATTTTACGAATATTTGTTGGCATCCCGATACTATTTTAAGCCAGCCGGTAACAATTTTGAGTACCAGTAGTACGAGCTCCAAGGTTATAACTGGCATTACTTCGGCTAGTAATTGTGTTCAGGGGAATAGTTTACCTTTTGTACTTAAAATAAAATAATATGTTTAAGATTAAATAGTCTATGGACAAGACGGAAAAATTATTAAATCTCTTACAAGATCGTAAAATAATTAGCGCTGATCAGGCGAAGACTTTTACCCAAACTATTACTAAAAATAAACAGAATTTAGGAAGTTTTTTAGTTAAAAAAAAAATAATTACCGAAGAAAAATTAGCGGAGTTAAAAGCAGAAATATATAATTTACCTTATTATAATTTATTAGAAAAAGAAGTTCCAAAAGAAGTTCTCAACTTTTTACCCGAAGAAATTGCTAAAACTTATCAAGCAATTTGTTTTGAACGCAATGAAAAAATTCTTAAAATTGGTTTAGTAGCTCCAAATTTACGGGCGATGGAAGCTATTAATTTTCTGGCCAATGATGAAAAACTACAAGCTCAATATTATCTAATTTCTAATTCTAGTTGGCAAAAGATTTTTAAACAATATCAGCAGATTGAAGAGGAGGTCTCCAGCGCTTTAGAGATTAAAGCTAAAGAAGAAGGGGAGGATTTAGTGACGGTGGACAGCGACGATAATGAAGATCTTAGTCAGGATGATATTAATAGTGCTCCAGTATCACGAATTGTTTCGGTAATTATTCGCCATGCGGTTGAAGCTCGTGCTTCCGATATTCATATTGAGCCCTATGCTCAAGAAAGTCGAGTTCGCTATCGAATTGATGGCATTCTCCATACTTCCTTAACTTTACCGAAGAGTATTCATAAAGCGATTGTGGCCCGTATTAAAGTTCTTGCTAAATTAAAATTAGATGAAACGCGAGTGCCACAAGATGGACGAATCCGCTTAATTATTAATAAACAAGAAATCGACTTTCGAGTCTCCACTCTGCCCTTAACCAATAATGAAAAAGTCGTCATGAGAATTTTAGATGTTTCTAAAGGTGCTCCGAGTTTAGTGGATTTAGGTTTTAATAAGCTCGCCCTTCGTCGAATTACTGCAGGCATTGCTAAAACCAGTGGAATTCTGTTAGTAACTGGACCAACTGGTTCTGGAAAAACGACTACTTTATATTCTTTATTGGGAATTTTAAATAAAGATGGGGTTAATATTTCCACCCTTGAAGATCCGATTGAATATCAAGTCAAAGGCATTAATCAATCTCAGGTACGACCAAAAATTGGTTTTTCGTTTGCTAATGGTTTACGTTCTCTTTTACGTCAAGATCCTAATATTATTATGGTTGGTGAAATTCGTGATGAAGAAACGGCTGAATTATCCATTAACGCTGCCCTAACTGGACATTTGGTCTTATCCACCTTACATACTAATGATGCTTTAGGAGCGGTTTTCCGTTTGCTAGATATGAAAATTGAAAAATTTTTACTTTCTTCTACTTTAAAAACAGTTATTGCTCAACGTTTAGCTCGACGTTTATGTGAAAAATGTAAACGAGAAGCAAAATTGACTGCCGACGAAATCCAAGAAATTACCGAAGAGTTAAAGGCCGCTCCAACAAATATTCTTCAAGAAGAACTCCCAAATTTTCAGTCCGTTGAAGAGACTTTAAAGACGGCTAAAATTTACGAAGCGGTCGGTTGTCATCATTGCAATGATACTGGTTATTTAGGACGAGTCGCGATTGCTGAGGTCGTCGAAATTAATGAGCAATTGCAATCGGCAATTGATAATGAAGATAAAAATATCAATATTGGTATGGTTAAAAAAGTTGAAGACTTCTTATCAATTAAACAGGATGGTATTATTAAAGTTCTGCGGAGCCAGACTACGATGGAAGAAATTTTACGAGTCATTGATAGCTAATTGTTTTTATTTTTAAATTTATTTTATTATAACTAGCCCAGAAATTTTAATAATCTTATGCCCATCTTTAAATACCGTGCAACTGACGCTGCGGGAAAAAATAAAACTGGTCAATTAGTGGCTATCTCCGAAAATGAAGCCTTAAATGATTTGCGTTCTAAAAATTTAGAAGTTTCTCGTTTACAAGATGTCACTAATGATCCTTTTAGCAGATTCTTACGTTTTATTGCGCCAATTACTGGCAAGGATTTGGTAATATTTTCTCGTCAATTTTCGGTGATGATTTCTGCCAGTATTCCCGTGGTTGAAGCTTTACGTATTTTAATTAATCAGACTGACAATATTTCTTTGCAAAATATGGTTGCTGATATGGCTGCCGCTGTTAATGCTGGTGATTTCCTTTCCGATGCTTTTGCTAAATATCCTAAGATTTTTTCCAATTTTTTTGTGAATATTATTCGTTCTGGAGAAACTTCCGGAAAATTAGATGAAGTTCTCAATTACTTAGCTGATGAAACTGAGAAAAGCTATGGGATGGCTTCAAAGATTAAAGGAGCAATGATTTACCCCATCTTCATTATTGTTTCGCTCTTAGGTGTCGGAGTAGTATTAATGGTTTATGTTGTTCCTAATTTAACTTCTATCCTCGTGGAAACCGGAACAACCCTACCCTTATCAACACGAATTGTGATTGGCACTTCCGATTTTCTTAAAAAATATTATCTCCTGCTAATTGGTGGTTTCGTCGGAATATTTTTTGCTCTGCGTTATTATTTAAACACTTATGCTGGCAAACATCAGCTGGATGTTTTAAAACTTCGCTTACCAATTTTTGGAAAATTATTTAAATATATTTACCTGATTCGTTTTACGCGTTCTTTATCGACCCTTTTGAAGGGGGGCGTGACTATTACTCGGAGTTTAGAAATTGTTGCTAAGGTCGTTGGTAATACTGTTTATGAAGAATTAATTTTAGATACTTTAGATTCTATTAACGATGGAAATCCTTTAGCAACAGTTTTTGAAACTAGTAATTATGTGCCTAAAATGGTGCCCCAAATGATTGCCATTGGTGAAAAGACTGGAAAAGTAGATACTGTTTTAGATCGTATTACTGAATTTTATGATCGGGAAACCCAAGAAATGTTGGACAATCTGAGTACTTTAATGGAGCCAGTTATCATGGTGGTTATGGGTGTGGGCGTGGGAATTATGGTGGCTGCTGTTTTGTTGCCAATGTATAATTTAGCAGGTAGTATGTAAAATTAGTCCGAAAAGATTGTTCTAAAAATTAACTTATGGTATAATAATAAAGTATTAAAAGTTGTGGAAAACTTTTTAGGTTTTTATCAAAAAGTTTTTACTAAGTTATCTTAATTATCTTAATAAGTAAGGGTATGAGAAAAAATAAATCTGGTTTTACTTTAATTGAATTGTTAGTAGTTATTGCCATTATTGGTTTATTATCTACTTTATCAATTCTCGCTTTAAATACTGCTCGAGCCCGTTCTCGTGATGCTAAGCGTATTTCAGATGTGAAACAAATGCAAACCGCTTTAGAGATGTATTTTAATGATAATAATGCTTATCCGCCAACTACAGCCATCGTTGCTGGTAATCCAATTGCCACTGGAACAGTGACTTATATGGGTGTTGTTCCTACTGCTCCTACTCCGGCTGACGGCACAGCTTGTGCTACTGCCAATAGTTATGTTTATACTAATACTGGCGCTGGTTCCACTTATACTATTAAATATTGTTTGGGTTCCAAAACGGGAGGAGCGGCTGCTGGAGTCCACACGGCGACACCTGCTGGCATTACTAATCCGTAATTGATTTTTAGTTTATCGAGACTGGAAAGTGAAATCGAAAAAATATCTTCAATTAGAAAATGTTGAATTAATCTACTGTTTGTTAAAAGCGACGGTAGATTTTTTTTATGCTATAATTTAAAAATGGAATTATTTTATTTTCAAGAAGAACAACAATTAGATGACTTTATTATTTCCTCCAAAACTTTAAGCGCGGGAGCGGAATTTTTACAATCTTGGACTTGGGGAGAGATTTTAAAGAATGAGGGGAAAGAAATTATACGTCTTGGTCTGCGGAAAGAAAACAAAATTCTGGTGGCGGTCACTTTAGTTAAAGAAAGTTTCTTACATAACTTTTATTATTGGTATGCTCCGCGAGGACCGATTTTTGCGAATAATCTTCAGCATCGAGAAGTGGTTCAGAATTTTTTATTAACAGCTATTAGAAAATTAGATTCTCAAGTTTTGTTTTTAAGATTAGAGCCACAAAAAGAAAATTTGGAATTTACGAAGAGTCAATTTAAATTTCAAAAAACAATTGATATTCAGCCCGCTCAAACTTTGATCTTAAATTTAAAAATTGGTGAAGAAGAAATATTAAAGGCCATGCATCAGAAAACTCGTTATAATTTACGTCTGGCCCAAAAAAAAGGAGTTCAAGTTCGTGAGGGAAACAAAGATGATTTAGCGGAATTCTGGCGACTTCTCAATTTAACTAGCCAACGAGATAACTTTCGTTTACATTCTCTAGAACATTACCAAAATTTATTATCAACCGGGGAAGACTTTATTAGATTATTTTTAGCTAATTATCAAGGGGTAAATATTGCGGCGGGTTTGTTTTCTTTTTATGGAAATAAAGTAACTTATTTACATGGGGCCTCTGATAATCAGTTTCGTCAGCTTATGGCTCCTTACCGTTTACAGTGGTCGGTTATTCAGCAGGCTCTTCAAGAACATTATACTTATTATGATTTTTATGGAATTGACGAACAGAAATGGCCAGGAGTCACTCGCTTTAA
>VAPM010110765.1_pt1 | contig 20642 bp, 24 predicted proteins | sample 3395091 | NCBI WGS metagenome assembly VAPM01 (sample SAMN08290445, study PRJNA428436) | hydrothermal vent metagenome | isolation source: Deep-sea hydrothermal vent chimney 3 | place: Pacific Ocean: Juan De Fuca Ridge
ATTAATTAATTAAATTTTATTCCCGAGGAAGAAAAATGAAAGCATTAATTTGTGGCTCCTATGCCTATGACAACATCATGGTGTTTCAGGATCGATTCAAAAATCACATCTTGCCCGACAAAGTTCACATGTTGAATGTGTCTTTTTTGGTGCCGGAAATGCGCCGGGAGTTTGGAGGGTGCGCAGGAAACATCGCTTATAATATGAAATTATTAGGTCATGATCCTCTGCCCATGGCGACTGTAGGCCGTGATTATGCTCCCTATGCTGAATGGTCTGAAAAGGCAGGTATTGATCAAACCTATATAAAAGTGATCAATAACACCTTTACTGCACAAGCTTTTATTACAACCGACCTGGATGATAATCAAATTACCGCCTTTCATCCTGGCGCGATGAACTTTTCTCAAGAAAATACCGTACCCACTGACCAGGGAATCAAATTAGGTATTATTTCACCGGATGGCCGTGACGGTATGATCAAACATGCCCAGCAATTTACTGAGGCTGATATCCCTTTTATTTTTGACCCAGGTCAAGGCATGCCAATGTTTGATGGCGCCGATTTACTGAGCTTTGTCGACAAAGCAACCTGGGTGACTGTGAATGACTATGAAGCACAAATGTTGCAGGAAAAAACGGGGAAATCACTCGGTGAAATTGCCCAACAAGTCGAAGCACTGATCGTTACATTGGGCGGCGAAGGTTCGCATATTTATACTCAGGGTAAACGAATTGACATCCCCACACCCACACCGGCAACCATAGCGGATCCTACCGGTTGTGGTGATGCCTACCGAGCAGGTTTGATGCACGGCTTACTCAATGACTATGACTGGGAAACAACAGGACGGATTGCCTCCCTGATGGGCGCACTCAAAATTGAACACCCTGGTACGCAGAACCACAATTTAACGATGCAAGAAATAAAAGATCGCTTTGTTGCCAGCTATGACCGTAAAATGGCCTGATCCATTACGCCTTTTCTTTTCTGACAAGACGGATCAAACATGATTAAGTTATATGGTTACAAAAAATGCGGAACCTGTCGTAAGGCAGAAAAAGCGTTCTCTGAGATGAATATTGAATACACGTTTATCGATGTGACAGAGCAGCCGCCCTCTGCGGCTTCTCTGGAAAAGATGGTCAAACAAGCCAAAGTAGAATACAAAAAATTGTTGAATACCAGCGGCGTTCAATATAGAGAATTGAAAATAAAAGATAAACTACCTGGTATGACGAACAAGGAGATAGTGCAAATGCTGGCTGAGAATGGTCGATTGATCAAACGACCTCTGGCGACCGATGGCAAGAAAACAACGATTGGTTTTAAAGAAGATATTTTCAGAGCAACATGGGAGGGGAAGTGCGTACTTTGAGAGTATTCAACGAGCTCGATAAACGATACGCCCCTTTGATAGATCATAAGGTGTCAACTGAACGGTAACCTTGTCCCCTGTAAGTATGCGGATATAGTTCTTTCTCATTCGACCTGATATATGGGCAGTGACCACATGACCATTTTCTAACTCTACTCGAAACATCGTGTTGGGCAAGGTCTCGGTGACCGTACCTTCCATTTCAATATTTTCTTCTTTTGCCATAGGACTAAACAACTTTCCTTAATTGAACGTATTTGCATTTGTGCGGTCGGTAGTTTAACCCATATATTTATATTTTGCAGATACTTTTTTCATTTCGACTTTATGAACGCGCCATTGCCCATTGCTTATTTTGGTAAATTTCGAACGGCTGATATTGATTTTTATAGGACATTTTATGATGGTTTTCCAGCCAGTAGCCTAAATAATGCCAGGGTAATTGCTTTTGCTTCAATTGCTCTAATTGCCATAATATTGCATATTTACCCAAGCCTCTATATCTTTGCTGCGGCTCATAGAAGGTATAGACCGCTGACCAGCCTTGTTGCAAGCAATCAATAACCGCGACCAAAATTAACTGATTGTTAACTCGCCCTTCTATAAACAGCGTGTCTATCCCCTCGCCTGTAAGAAAGTTCAGATAGCTTTCAGGTGTCGGGTTGTTCATTCCGCCCTCTGGATGTTGGCCATCAAGATAACGGCAGTAGAGTGCAAAATGTTCATCGCTAAAGCGAGGTTCGCGGAGCTGGATACGGATATCCTGGTTTAACTTAATGTTGCGTCTCTGGTTGCGTGAAGGAAAAAAGTCTACAGTACGAACACGAGAGGCAATGCAGTCCTGACATGTCGCGCAGTGCGGACGATAAAGGCTATCGCCACTACGACGAAAACCATATTGAATTAACTCTTCATAGAGAGCTGTACTGAGCTTGATATCTGGATCTAATACGAGGGAAGCGCTTTTGCGCTGAGTAAAGTAACTACATGGCTGGGGTTGAGTTACAAAAAAACGAAGTGCTTCTTTCGAGTTTGCAGTATCACTCATCCGCTATTTTTTGCTGCCATGCTCATGTGAAGGTTCATGACTGTGATGATCATGCGTATGTACGGATTCATCGTGGCTATGTTGAATAAAATCACTTTCGTGGGAGTGGTCATGATGCGTCCCCTTTGGATCATGAAAATGTTGCTCTGCCACTTCTTCATGCAAGTGTTCATGTTCATGATCATGAAAATGTATATGAACATGCTCGTGACCCTCTGCTCCGTGAGAGTGGCGATGGGCATGTAAAAAAGACGCAATAATTTGTCGATGTTCTTCATCCATCTGGCCGGTACGCAGTTTCTCAGTCAATAATTCGTGCGTCATCAAAGCCAGCGGTAACTCCAGGTTGTACTGCTCTAACAGTTTACGATTGTGTAGAATCTCCTTAGCAGGGCCATCTTCCTGAAAGCGGCCGTCTGAAAGCATCAAGCAACGTGAGCAAACTTCCAAAGCAATATCCAAATCGTGTGTACAGAGTAAAATAGTTTTATCGGATTGCTGTAACCATTCAATCAGACGACGACGATTTAAAGGATCCATATTGGTTGAGGGTTCATCAAATACCAAAATATCAGGTTGATATGATAAGACACTGGCTAACGCCAGGCGTTTGCGTTCACCAAATGACAAGTGAAATGATGAACGTTCTTCAAAACCTTCCAGACCAACCGTTGTTAGCGCCTCTTTGACACGAAGTTCAATTTCATCTTTTGGTAAGCCCAGGTTTAAGGGGCCAAATGCAACATCATCAAACGCAGTGGGGCAAAAAAGCTGATCGTCTGGATCTTGAAACACAATGCCCACTTTACGGCGGATACGTGTGAGATTTTCTTTGATCACGGGCATCCCCGCAATATGAATCGCACCAGATGTTGGCAGGCTAACACCATTGAGCAAACTCATGAATGTAGACTTACCCGCACCATTAGGACCAATAAGCGCAACTTTTTCTCCTGGTTTGATACTGCAAGAAATGCCTTGCAGCACCTCGTGTCCATCCGGGTAAGAAAAAAAGGCATTATCAACAGCGATTGCAGTATTTTTCATTTAGTTTTACTCACTAGAACCAGTTTTGCTCTGCCGTGGAAAAAGGCCCACCTAAATCCAGACCTATAAGCAAAGCAGTGATGATGAGGGTCACGCCCATTTTTTGTACATCAGCCACATTGCTCTGAAAAACAACTAAGGAATGCAGTTCACCTTGATACCCCTTCGACAACATGGCTTTGTAGATCCGTTCCGTACGCTCGAAACTACGTACCAATAACGTCCCCACAAAGTTGCCCAGAATGGTCAGCGTAGCTCTGTCTGGCTTTTTAATAAACCCTCTTGCTTTCATCGCTGTGTCCATACGCTTCATTTCATCCATAAAAACAAAAAGATATCGATAAGTGAAGAGTAACATTTGAACAAACACCGTGGGACATTTAAGATGTCGCAGCGCAATCATGGAAACATCGAAGCGGGCAGTACCAAATATGGCATAGGAGGTGATCACAATGCTAACGGCTTTAATAATAATAATGATCGCTAAGCGAAAACCTTCCCAGGCAAAACCCAGTCCAAAGATCCGAAATGCAGTATCACCAGGATGGCTTAGTGGTAAAATAAGCAAAAAAGGAAGCAGGAATAAAATAACCCATTTAAGACCCTGACTCACAAAATATAGCGGAAGTTGAGCCAGTTTTAACAATGTCAGCGCCAAAAGCAAGGCGACGACAGCCAAAGGCAGCGTCTTGAGCAATGCGACAATAATAATAAACAGAAAAAGCGAAAAAATCTTGTAACGCGGATCCCAGGCTTGCAGTTGAGATTCAACATGAGCATAACGATCAATATCAAGAGCCATAGCTTACCTGTTTAGGAAAAAAAATAAAACAACTTGTGCATCTGACATCACAACTTCGACTCCTCTTTGAACGTTCTTCAATCAAAATACTCACTTTAGCTCACTAGAGCTGTGTTTTTTTTCAAAGCTTCTGCGTCCTGCTCACGCATCTTACCTACACCCCTGTAGGCAATCAGAACGTTCACATAGAAACCAAATTGTGCGCCGCTTTCATAAGTTATTGTGTCTCATTCCTTATCCCGTATTTTCAGGATCGAGTCTTGCCATCAGACGTTTGCTGGTTTTTTTTCGGGATCACAGCTTGATAGCCGGACAGTATCTCTGGCTTGATGCGCAATAAAAAAGCAACACAAGTCGCCGCAACCGCGCCTTCAATCAGCATTAATGGTATATGAACAGCAAAGGCCACGCCGGCCAGAGCCCAAAAAGCTTCTCCAGTGGTAAAAAGCGCCAGTGCGAGCACAAACCCTGACGTGATGATTCCCGTCGCACCGGCAAGACCAGCAAAGGCAATGCTATTTTTGTTCTGATCTAAAGTGAAAAGTGTGATGCGGTGGCGCAGCTGCCAAACGCCATAGGCGCACAACGCTCCTCCACCGAGCATCAAAGCATTCACTCCGATGACACTGACACCACCATGACCAAATAAAATAGCCTGGAGTACGATCCCCAGTAGTATCGCCGGAAAGGCACGAACACCTAAAATAATCCCAACCAGTCCATTCAATATTAAATGAAGGCTGGTGACACCAATCGGTATATGAATAAATGATGCAACGAAAAAGGCCGATGTGATGACCGAAATTTTGGGAATATCTTCCAGGTCAACTTTGCGTAAAGTATAAGCCGCAACGGCAACGGTGCCAGCAAAACCCACTGCGAGAACCGGACCAGATAATATACCGTCAGCAACATGCATAGGTTGAACACCATTCTTTTATGAAATATCGTTATTGGATAAAATAGTAGCACGAAATTGAAAAAAATAACAGAATACGACCTAGGAACCACCCCCTAAATCATAATCGTTCTCTCGCTACGCTGGATAATTACGTCACTTTATTACTTTTTTTCCGGGCATCCATGTAAGCGAAAAGGCCAAGTAAACCAAAAATATAGCCCACCCCACCAATGAGATCAGAGACTGATGTTTTGTTTTTCAATTCGGAAATTTCACGTTGCAGTGGCTTAACCGCCTGACTTACTGCGCGCGTAATGAGTGGTTTCAATTGATCCATGTCCATATTAAGTGGCGCTGATGCGGTTATTGCTGGCGCAGTTTCTGTGACGACATCTGCCGTTTGTTGGCTTGATGTTTTGACGTTAGTGGCAACGATATTGCTATTTTGCTCGTCAGAGAACTCGGAAACAGGCAGGGTATATTCAGTTTGGTGTCCCATGCCAGCATCCACCACAATTCTTAATTCAGTTTTTTGAGGGATGGCAAACTGGTGCCCCCCTTTATCATCTGTAATACTGCTATAGAGCAACTGACTCTGAGGGTCATAGACTTTGATCTTGCTGTTTTTTGCTCGCTTACCATCAGCAAAATACACTTCAATATAAATGTCCTCCCCTTCAACATACGCAAACATATTGAGCTTATGAGCCTGAGCATTATTTGCAGTGAAAAACAATAACAGGGAAAAAATAAAAAAACGGCGTATCACCAAGGTGAAAAAATTACGATGGATTGATAGCATGGCTATCCTCGTTGCTGAGTTCAAGTGAATTAGCGCATTCTCCGTCACTGATATCCGTAAGTCAACAAATCCCGCAAACGCGATGACTGACAACACAAAGGCGTTACAGCAAATCAGTACGTCATTTTGATGCCTTGATTTTTTTTGCGAAATGACTGAGTTGCAACCTTTAAACGATGATTTTTGACTGGCACTAAGATACCCATTACGATTAAGATTCAAATCGTGTGCACATTGTCTTCTTCCATGGCAGCGTTTAAATTTCTCGCCATAGCGAGCGATAATAATTGAACACACACGAACACCTCAATCTCAAATGTTACGGGTATAATTTTCCCATATTGTATTTTCGGTCAATTTTCCTTCCACCCCTTAAGGAAGAAAACAGAAGGCCATGAAAGTCAACGGTTAAGATTTTCCTTCAATCAGCTTGTGATATTTTTTATACAGCATCTCGTGGTCTTCTACATGTTTGGGGTCTTTAGGAATACACTCGACCGGACAAACTTCAATACACTGGGGTTCATCGTAATGACCTACACATTCAGTGCACTTAGCGGGGTCAATTTCATATATTTCATCACCCTGTGTTATGGCCTCATTGGGACATTCAGGTTCACATACATCACAGTTAATACATTCATCAGTGATATACAGTGCCATACTATTTTATTCCTTTTTTATTATGGTGTTACCTGCGTAATGCCAGCGCATGATTCACAGAAGCATGAACAAATTTACTTACATCACCACCATAAGCGGCTATTTCTCGAACCAGGCTGGAAGAAATATAAGCATATTGCTCGGCAGGCATTAGAAATAAAGTCTCCAGATCAGGGGCAAGATGACGATTCATTCCCGCCAACTGAAATTCAAATTCAAAATCAGAAATGGCTCGGAGACCGCGCAAGATAACACCGGCTTGCTTTTCTTGCGCAAAATCAACCAATAGTTTATTGAAACTACAGATTTCGATATTTTCTTTTTCACCCACGGCAGAACAGGCAAAAGCCATGCGCTCTACCGTGGTAAATTTTGGATCTTTACTTGGGTTTTCTGCGATGGCGACAATAACATGATCAAATAATCGAGAAGCACGGCTGATCAGATCAGTATGACCGTTAGTGATCGGGTCAAAAGTACCCGGATAAATTACAGTATTTGGGTTCATCTTGCTGATAATTAATCATGTGTAAATTAAGAACTCACACTATAGCTTATTTAGGAAATGAATTCATTAATACTCGATTTATCAGTGCAGTATAACACTGTGTGCTCTAGGCATGTGCATGGTTTCTTTTGGCGAATTAAGAACTAAAAGCGTCATCGCCTTGTAATAAGGATAGCGAGTTTAAAAACAAAAAATCAAAGCCCTCCAGCAGCTTTAATCAAACCTCTTTACTCATCACTTTCCATCTATTAATTTCGCACCTGTTTTCTTATTATTTTTCATTTTTATACTGCAAGGGACGTTTTCATCAAATAACCTGGTATCCACAACTTCCCTCCTCACCGACATCACACCGCCAACAAATAAAAAAAAACGAATACAGAATTAGAAAATATCAATTGGATCAATTGTGGAATTGGTTATATCCTTACTTTACGAGCACATTTTAGCTCGTTCTTACATGTTAAGTAGAAATACAAACAACTAAAATAAGGAAAAAAGCAGCATGAGATATAAAGCATTATTACTGGGTTTCGCATTGGCGATCACAACTCTCACATCAACAGCCCAACAGTCGAATGAACCGATTCAGGTCATCGCCCCAGTAACGAACATTAATCCAGCAATGATGGAACTCGGAAAGAAACTTTTTTTTGATCCCCGTCTCTCAAAGTCTGGTTTTATTTCCTGTAATTCCTGTCATAACTTGAGCCTCGGTGGCACGGATAATATCAAGACTTCTATTGGCCATAATTGGAACCAGGGACCCATCAATGCCCCAACGGTACTTAATGCTAGCCTGATTTTGGCTCAATTTTGGGATGGCCGAGCCAAGGATCTGAAAGCACAAGCAGGGGGACCCATTGCCAATCCGGGTGAAATGGCGTCCACACATGAACTTGCCATTGAGGTGCTTCAATCTATTCCTGGCTATGTCACTGAATACCAGCAAATATTCGGTAACGACAAAATTAATATCGACGGCATCACCAGCGCGATTGCCGAGTTTGAAAAAACGCTGGTCACGCCAAACTCCCGCTTCGACAAATGGCTCATGGGGGACAATGAGGCAATCAACGACACAGAACTGGCCGGGTATAAACTGTTTAAGGAAACAGGCTGTACCGGTTGCCACAATGGCCCGACAGTAGGAGGAACGTCCTATCAAAAAATGGGGCTTGTTGCGCCTTATCAAACCGACAATAAAGCGCAAGGGCGTTTTAATGTGACGGGCAACGAGTCTGACCGATTGGTATTTAAAGTTCCTTCATTACGTAATGTCGAACTGACCTATCCCTATTTTCATGATGGCGGCGCAGCCACATTGCGGGAAGCAGTAGACACCATGGGGCGTATACAACTTGGGAAACAGTTCAGCGATGCCGAAAATATCAAAATTGTCGCTTTTCTGAAAACACTGACTGGTGACCAACCCGCCTTCAATTTACCGATCTTACCGCCCTCTAGCGACGAAACCCCTCAGCCAATGCCTTTTTAGTCAATGTAGCTTTAAACCAAACCCTCGGAAAACAACCCGAGGGTTTTTCCAAAAGTATGGTAATTCATTAAGCAAAGCCTCAACGTCGTTTTACACTAAATATCTATACTTTTTCCTAGGAGCAGTTTGATAACTTCGATTTAATATGTTTGATCAACCCCTCTGACGCTTCTTCTACCAAGTCTAAAACAGACTCAAAACCACGTTTTCCGCCATAGTATGGGTCAGGTACGGCGGTTACAGACAAATGTGGCGCATAATCCATAAACAGAGTCAGCTTACTGCGAAATTCTGCTGGAACAATGGCATTTAAGTTATTCAAGTTATCTTGATCCATTACCACAATATAATCAAAATTTACAAAATCATCCTCTACGACCTGGCGGGCACGTTGTCGACTGATATCAATCCCTCTGCGTAAAGCGACTTGTTCAGAACGATTGTCTGGCGAGCTACCAATATGATAAGCATGCGTTCCAGCAGAATCCACAAACACTTTTTCATCTAAATTATGCTCAGATAAAAGCGATGAAAATACACCCTCAGCGGTAGGTGAACGACAAATGTTACCCATACAAACAAATAATACTCTAACCATCTTGATATTTTAGACTCGCTTCTATAAGATCGATATTCATAAATTAACACCCTAGCATAGCATCGATGAGCATACCTACAAGCAACATTGACATGGATCAACTGAGAACCCTCATCGGCACACGTGTTGAGATCGAGGGTACGGTTTGCGAAATTATCGAGGTTCTGGAAGACGGTCCTAGCCTTATCTTGCAAGACTGTGAAAAACACCCCATTATTCAAGCAGACCAATATGGTGAAGCACACCGCAGAGTACCGACGACCCGCACAGTACCCATACTATGCCCCGACCAGCATGACTGGAACCCAACATTTTTAGGTTTGAATTTACTGGGCGATATCCCGACTTCTCAGAATAAATCAAAGATAAATTGAATCGTTACACACGTACTAAGGAATAGACACGTAATAACTTCCCGTTTTGGTGCTCAGATTTAGCTTGTATTTTTGTTCGTTTTGATTGATCAAAAACGCAGGAATAGTTGCTCTTATTTCGAGATTTTGAGATTGAAAAACGGGCAAAGACGAGTTGAAGATGAGATTCCAAAACGGGAAGTTATTACGTACCCATTCCTAAATATCTCCGAACTCTGGCTAAATCCGCTTCGGTATCAATACCAGGTGGAATTTCAGCCTCACTAAGCGCCACATGAATCCGGCCTCCATGCCATAACACCCGTAACTGCTCCAGAGCTTCGACCTGCTCCACAGCACAAGACGCCCATTGAGTATATTTTCTTAAAAAACCCGCTTTATATGCGTATAAGCCTACATGCCTAAAATATTGTTGTTTTTTCAATAGGAGTTGATTTGGTTTATCAGCAAACTCGGCTCTGTCCCAAGGAATGGGCGCACGACTGAAGTATAGAGCATAACCTGCGTGGTCACACACCACTTTAACTACATTGGGATTGAACAGGCTTTCTACGCAAGTAATAGGCTCGCATAATGTGGCGACTGAGGCCTCCTTGTATCGCGCAAGATTGTGAGCGACTTGTCGTAGCGGTGCCATAGGCATTAAGGGTTCATCCCCTTGTAGGTTCACCACGATTTGAGAATCATCAAAAGCACATTGAGTCACAACTTCAGCAAGCCGATCCGTACCTGAAACGTGATCCATTGACGTCATAATGACATTAGCCCCAAAGGATTGGGCAACATCGACGATATCTTGATGGTCTGTCGCAATGTAAACTGCCTCCGCACCACAAGCCAAGCCTCTTTCATAAACATGCTGAATCAGCGGTTTTCCAGCAATATTTAGTAAAGGCTTTCCAGGTAATCTTTGAGATCCAAAACGAGCGGGTATAACAACAACATAACCCATTATGGCTTAAATTACTTCGTCAGCATCAAGCTGGCGAGCCTCTTCTTCTAGCATCACCGGGATATCTTCTTTTATGGCAAAAGCGAGCCTATCTCCTTTACAAACCAGTTCACACTTCTCTTTTTTAAAAACCAAGGATCCTTTGCAAACTGGACACACCAAGACATCAAGTAACTTTTTGTCTATCATATTTTTATTTCACCCTCCATTTTTTTAATTTTATCGCGCATAAGATTCGAAAAATTGACTTCCATATTCGCTTCAACAGCAACATACCAAGAATTAGTATGGCAGTATCCCGTACATTTCACCGCATCCTTTTCTGTCATCATCACGATTTGCTTCTCATCAAAAATAAAATCTTTTTGTGTATACGCATAGTGGTCTGGAAAAGCATGCTCGATTACCTCCATCCCCAGCAGACGCAAATAGGAAAAAAAACGATCTGGGTTACCAATGCCCGCAACGGCATGCACCTCTTTCCCTTTAAAGTCCAGTAGAGAACGCTTTTGCTGGCGATCTCTAATATTAATCACTTCTTTTCCTTCCAGCGCCATGACAAATTCATTGTCTAAGGCTTGTCCATTGACAACAACAAAATCAACTGATTGTAATCTTTTTGTAGACTCTCTAAGAGGACCTGCCGGCAAATGAAAACCATTACCAAAGCGCCGTACACCATCAATCACGGCGATTTCTAAATCACGATGTAAAGCATAATGTTGCAACCCATCATCCGCAATGATTATATCGCATTGCTCATGCTGAAGCAGAGACGCACCCGCCTCTACTCTTTTCGGTGCCACAGCGACAGGACACTGGGTTCCCCGCGCCAAGAGTATCGCCTCATCTCCCACGACCTGGGGATCGCTATCCGCTCTCACTTGTTGCGGCCAGGTTTGCGCCTGCCCACCGTAACCTCGACTAATAATACCAGGGCTGAACCCTTCTTTTTTCAAAAAATCAGCGAGCCAGATAACGAGGGGGGTTTTGCCCGTTCCACCTACATTAATATTCCCTACTACGATAACAGGAACAGCTAATTTATAAACGGTGAAAATACCAACACGATAACAAAACCTTCTTACTATAGAGATAGCACGAAATAAAAACGAAAGGGGTAACAACACAATAGCTATGCCATTATAACTGTACCAATATTGATCAATTCGCTTCATACTCTTGATTATACAAAAATATGAGCGTTTGAATTAAAATTTTTGGAAGTCAAATGAAATGAAGAACCTGGGTACAAACAGGCTCCTCAATTGAACCAGCACTATCGTAGCTGAAGGGTTACTCTTTTGCTGTTTTTGTTGCAATAGATAAGTGCAACAAACCCACCTGTCTTGCTGCATCCATTGCCATCACTACAGATTGATGCGATGCTTTTCCATCCGCACTAATGATCAGCGGGGAATCCGTTTTATTTTTGCTGGCGTCTTGTAAAGCTCTCATCAGCGTTTCTATCTGAGTATTGATAAGCTGCTTATCATTAACATAATAAACCCCGGCAGCATCTATGATTAAATCTATAGGTGCTTGTTTTTCTTGCACCGGCCGATCACTCGCTTCGGGTAACTCAACAACAATTTCTGATTGCTTGCTAAATGTTGTAGACACCATAAAAAAAATGAGCAACAAAAATACAACATCAATAAGCGGTGTTAAATTAACGTCCGGCCCACTCCTTCGGGGCGCTCGCATACGCACTAGTGACTCCCTCCCAGATCGTCTTTATCACGTTCACCATGCAAAACTTCGACCATTTTTAATGCTTCCTGCTCCATGGTTACAACAATTTCATCAATTTTTCTTTCGAAGTATCGATGAAACATTAAACTAGGAATAGCGACAGATAGACCCGCAGCGGTGGTTAAGAGTGCCTTGGAAATACCGCCCGCTAATGCCGTAGCACTCCCTACACCTTGACTCGTAATAACAGCAAAGACATCGATCATGCCGATCACAGTACCCAGCAAGCCTAACAAAGGCGTCACCATGGCCACGGTACCCAGCGTATTTAAAAATCGTTCGAGCTCATGAACCACATGACGTCCGGTTTCTTCAATCGCATCTTTCATCACCGCTCGATCTTGACGTAAATTAACCAGCCCCGCCGCCAACACCCGCCCTAGTGGCGACTCTGCTCTCAGAGATGCGATACGCTGACCATCCAACTGACCCGCTTTAGCCCATTTCCAAACTTGCGCGACTAAACCATCAGGACAAATTCTGCTTTTATTCAGCGACCAAAAACGCTCAACAATAATTGCAAAAGAGGCTACGGAACACAACAAGATTGGGGCCATTAACCAACCACCCGCTTGTATAAATTCAAACACTGACTGTCACCTTCTTTATTAAGTCATACCCATAATATTTTAGATAAGCATGATTACGCCGCTTAATCTAGCCATTGTATACTTGTAAAATTAACTTTCCTCAACCCAATGCCAATAATAACGGCTGGTATCACGAAAACTTTTAGGACTAAATACTTCATTTTCAGAATGGCCTAATACCAGGCTAATCGCACCCTCTCGTGCGGTATCATAAGTTTGTGTCCCTCTTGCAGTAAAACGATCAACGATTTGAGTTGCTGGAAAGTTCCAACGATTTCTGTAGCCTACTGGAAACAAAACTATTTTAGCTTGCACGGCATCAACAAATGCGATTGTCGATGAGCTTTTACTCCCATGATGAGCCGCGACTAATATATCCGTAGATAAGTTATTTCTCAATCTAGCCACGATACTGAGCTCTGCTGCCTGTTCTATATCTCCCGTCAGCAAGACACTGTCTTCGCCAGAAGAAACGCGCAAAACACAAGAAGCGTTGTTCCCCTGCCAATTTGTATTTGCATTTTCTGGGTGCAGTATTTCAAAATACACACCATCCCATGTCCAGCTTTGTTGAGCACAATGTTCTGCTTTAAAATTATCAATTTTATGCGGGACACTACTCAGTAAACGTTTTATATCAACCGCTTCAATAACGGAGTTCAACCCCCCAATATGATCGTTATCACCATGACTAACAATCACAACATCAACGACTGAAAGACCTTGATGCCGCAAAAATGGAACAACAACTTGACGACCCATATCATAAGCATTTCCCAAGCTAACGCCAACATCATAAACAAGGGCATGGTTACGTGTCATGATGGTCGCCGAGAGCCCTTGCCCGACATCAAGCAAAGTCATTTCAAACTGACCTTTGGGCAATCTGTCAGGCACAACAACAAGTAGAGGCAAGAGCCAAATGATCCCCACCCAGCGTAGCACAATGCCTTTTGGTGCAATCAACCACACGGCACCCAGCACGCCACATAATAACGCCCAAAGAGGAGGGGCATGCTGCGTCCACTGTGCAATGGGTAATGCAGCCATAAACTCAAGTGTATACCAAAGGACAGCAATGAGTCGATCTGTGATGGTAAACAGAAGTATCCCCAGATCATTAAAAAGAAACGAAACCAATGTAGAAAAAAGAACGAAGGGGACAACCAAAAAAGACATCCAGGGTACGGCGATAATATTGGCCAAAGGTGCAATCAAGGAAACCTGGGAAAACATAAATAATAAAAATGGCATCAGCCCGACAGCCAACAAACACTGCGCCCAGCCCCAACGCCACCACCACGAACGAACAGCCAAACGCCCTGACATACCATAAATCAACAGTGATACAGCGACAAACGACAACCAGAATCCAACTGACATCACAGCAAATGGATCCCAAACCAAGACGACGATGAGCGCAGTCGCCAGCAAGTGAGCGGGCGGAATCGAGCGCTTCAGCAAACTACCCCAAGCAAATACGGTTAACATGATTAAAGCACGCTGAGTAGGAATAGCAAAGCCTGCTAAAGCACTATAAACTAATGCCAGCAAAAAACCACCGATCAAACCCGCTTGCCGAGCGGGTAATTTAAGGCATAAGGTCGCACTTCTTGCCCAGAGCCAGCTAAAAAACAGCAAGCCCAGGCCGGCGACCAAACCAATGTGCAATCCGGAAATAGCGAGCAAGTGATTCGTCCCTGTCGCTCTCAGCACAGCCCAGTCATGATGATCCAGACTCTGTCGCTCACCTACCGCAAGCGCCATGATAATCCCCGTATGTTCCAACCCTGCCAGTACCGTTTGTAGATGAGTCATAACCCCCTGGCGAAAGCGAGCCAGGGCATAAGGTGATATTGTTTTTGGCAATGCAACCTCTTGCTGAACGTGCTCTGAGCGAACATAACCTATCGCACGTATTCCTTCTTGAAAGAGCCAGGCTTCATAATCAAAACCACCCGGATTTAAATGACCATGAGGTCGCTTCAATCTGACAGTAAACGTTCTTTTTTCTCCCGGAATTAAATCCGGCGCTTCATCATACCAACTTAACCTGATACGTCCTGGAGATGGATAGACTTTTTTATCAAAGCTGATACGACTCACATCAAAATCAAACCTGAGACTACGCTCCCCTGTTTTTGGCATTGAAGCGATGAAGCCCTCAACAACAACATCCTGACCTTCTAATGCAAAATCAAGATTGGCCGACAAAGTAATATCAGCCCGAATCAAGGCCCAAAGAAAACCACATGCACAGAGACTAATGAATTTGTATTGTTTTAAAAAGAATGAGGAAAATAGAGCCAGCGGCAGTAAAAATCCCCACATTATATTTGGCAAGACCTCTAATTGCTGAAAAAGCAATATTCCCGTCAAAAAAGAGGCCGTTAGCAATAACATTGTGTTCTCTGTTAAGCTCTGAAATGTGGATATTGTAGATTCATACCATACACGGATGAGAAGTGAAAATGTATGCCTAAGCGTTTTTTTAAGCGGCTCATGCCAAGCGAAGAAAGTATTCGAGCCCATCCTCGACTGAAACAATGTTTTGGCTCGCTTTTACACAATCCCAATATTTGGCATTTAAACCGGCATTCCGTCGCTGGTGCTTTTTCTGTGGGTATTTTCATGGCTTTTATACCGGTGCCATTCCAAATGTTATTAGCAGCGTGTATCGCTATACCCTTAAAAGCAAATCTGCCTATTTCGGTAGGGCTGGTCTGGATAACGAACCCACTCACCATACCGCTTATCTTTTATAGTGCTTATCACATCGGTGCCTGGCTGATGCATATCCCCGCCCAAACCCTCTTGTTTGAGCCCTCAATAGCGTGGCTATCAACGGGTCTAGCCGCTGTATGGCAACCTTTTTTACTGGGGTCTTTAATTCTCGCTATCATCGGCGCATTTTTAGGTCATTTTATGATCCATGCCTTCTGGCGATTCCATATCTTTCAATACCTAAAAGCACGCCGGGCGCGGAGAAAACAATCGAAAAGATGAGACATCGATTAGGAACGTGCACGCCCCTCATAACGTACCCACCAAAGGTCTTTTATCAATACTTCCTCTCTAAGTAATCGCGCTCAAACGACCCTCTGCCAAAACAAGTTGATGTTGCATTTTTTTCGCCAAGCTAGGGTCATGTGTAACAATGATATAACTTGTCCGCAGTTCCTGATTGAGTTCAAGCATCAGCTCTTGCACTTGCCTCGCGCTCTCATAATCCAGGTTACCTGTTGGCTCATCTGCCAAAACACAGGCCGGCTGGGTCACCAATGCTCGGGCAACGGCTGCTCGTTGACGCTCTCCACCTGAGAGTTTTCCCGGTTTGTGCTTTAATCTGGGTCCCAGTCCAACACGAGTCAGTAGCTGTGTCGCTCGCTCTGCAGCCTCCGCAGGAGAACAACCTCCGATCAATAAGGGCATAGCCACATTTTCAAGCGCAGAAAACTCAGGTAATAAATGATGAAACTGATAAATAAAGCCTACTTTTTTATTACGCAGATGGCCTCTCTCTGCTGCATTCAGCTCAGCTAGATTCTGCCCTGCTAAAGTAATGGTGCCCGTTGTCGGTAAATCCAGCCCACCAAGCAGCTGCAATAGCGTTGTTTTTCCCGCACCCGAACGCCCCATAATAGAAACCGTCTCGCCCTTTTGTACACTAAAGGAAATATCTTGCAACACGTTGACCGCCAACCCTCCTTCAGTGAACTTTTTTGCTAAATGTTCACAACGCAAAACCTCAGTCATAACGCAAAGCCTCAGCAGGTTCCGTTCGAGATGCCCGCCATGCCGGATAAAGTGTCGCCAGAACACTCAAAACCAGTGCAATACTACTTATTTTAATCACATCTAACCCACGTAGATCAGAAGGAACATCACTGATGTAATACACATCAGCAGCCAGAAAATCGACGTGAAACAAGCGCTCCAGAGCAGGGACAATATTTTCAACATTAACCGCCAGCAACACCCCCCCTATCGTCCCTAATACGGTACCAACGAGACCTATCAAACTCCCTTGAACCATAAAAATACCCATAATCGTTTTCGGTGTCGCACCAAGAGTACGTAGAATAGCAATATCCGTTCGTTTGTCGGCCACCATCATGACCAGGGTCGAAACAAGATTAAAGGCAGCAACAGCAACAATCAGTAACAAAATAATAAACATCACTGTTTTTTCAGTTTGTACCGCTTTAAAAAAATTGACATGTTGTTGTGTCCAGTCCTGAACACGATAACTATAACCCAGTGCTTGCTGTATTTGCTTACTTAAGCGCGGAGCATCAAACATATCTTCAAGCTTTAGACGAATCCCCGTAAATTTCCCCTTAATTCGAAACAACGTTGCCGCATCGTCAAGATGAGTCAACGCCAATGAGCCATCATATATATGTGTACCTGTATCAAAAATACCCACGACGGTAAACCGCTTAAGGCGGGGGATGATTCCAGCGGCCGTAATATTCGCCTGTGGAATCATCAACGTCACTTTACTGCCCATACCCACACCCAGCACGCGCGCCAAGGCCTTGCCAAGAATAATGTTGTAGTGCCCCGCTTGCAAAGCCGCCAGACTACCCTCGACCATGCTATTGCCTATAGTTGAAACTTGAGGTTCCTGATCCGGCTGAATGCCTCGAATCATCGCACCGCTCACGCGCGAGCCCATGTAAAACATGCCCTCGCCACTCACATAGGGCGCAACGCCCACAATTTCTTTATGCTTATTAAGACTTGCTTTGATCTCCGCCCAATCTGCTGACCGAGCAGCACGATCATGGATCGTCATATGCGCAACGACCCCGAGTGTTCGCTCTCTCAGCTCTTTTTCAAAACCATTCATAACGGAAAGTACGGTAATCAGCACCGTGATACCCAGCGCAATACCGAGCATAGAAATAAGAGAAATAAAAGAGATGAAATGATTCCGTCTCTTAGCACGCGTATAGCGTAACCCAACAAATAAAGATAAATTTTTTAACATGGGCACGTATTAAACCATATTTTTGTTTGTTTTTTTATTTTATCTAAATGACGCATTTAAAACTTGGATTCGGAGCATAGCAAAAGGGTTTAGGAATTAGATCAGGAGTATTTTTGTCAAAAAATAGATCCTCGAACAAAAATCCGGCACAATCTAGACACCACTTTTCCAGCATTCGCCTTAAGGTTTGCAAGTAGAGCAAGCTGTGTTCTACTAGGAGGTTATCCTGATTATATGTCAGTTGCCAAATACAGAATTCTGAAAAAGACTTTTAATTAATTGCTCAAGTTTAAAAAGGAGAATATCATGAGTGTATTAGTAGGCCGTCCCGCACCCGATTTTACCGCCCCAGCCGTACTGGGTGATAGCACCATTGTAGATAATTATACTTTTTCTGAGGCCGTCAAAGGAAAATATGCGGTACTTTTTTTCTATCCCCTCGACTTTACTTTTGTCTGTCCATCAGAACTCATCGCCTTTGACCATCGTCTCGATGAGTTTAAAAAACGCAATGTAGAAGTGATCGGGGTCTCTATAGATTCTCATTTTACACACAATGCCTGGCGAAATACGGACATCAACAAAGGCGGCATCGGCCAAGTCGGCTACACCCTCGTTGCAGATATGGCGCATGAAATATGCAAAGCCTATGATGTAGAAACACCCGATGGTCGAGTCGCATTTCGCGGCTCTTTTTTAATTGATATGGCCGGCAATGTACGCCACCAAGTTGTTAACGACTTACCTCTAGGTCGTGATATTGATGAAATGTTACGCATGGTCGATGCCTTGCAATTCACTGAAGAACACGGTGAAGTCTGTCCCGCAGGCTGGAAAAAAGGATCTAAGGCGATGACAGCAACACCGGATGGTGTCGCCAGTTATCTGAACGAAAACGCTAAAGGCTTATGATCTAAACGCCGTCTGAGCATCTCGCTTATGAACATTTGTTCATAAGCGATTCAAGGCGTCTACCGATTGACTTTTTTTGACAAGGACATTTTTCAGTCATGACGCAGACCATTCATTTTTTAAACCGCCATCGAACAATTTCCGTTAATGTCGGTTCTGTGACCATAGGGGGCAACGCGCCCATTGTTGTACAATCGATGACCAATACCGATACAGCAGATATCGCCGCCACGGTGAGTCAAACCATCGCCTTGGCCAATGCCGGATCGGAATTAGTTCGTCTTACAGTGAATACAATGGAAGCGGCACAAGCCGTACCTAAAATTAAAGAACAACTGGAACGCGCAGCTTGTGAGGTTCCCTTAATCGGTGATTTTCATTTTAACGGCCATAAATTATTGGCTGCAGAACCCGCTTGCGCGCAAGCTTTAGCCAAGTTTCGTATCAACCCTGGCAATGTTGGTAAAGGCCGTAAACGAGACAGTCAGTTTGCTGAAATGATTGAATTGGCATGCCGCTATGAAAAGCCGGTTCGTATCGGCGTCAACGGGGGCAGTCTTGATCAAGCCTTATTGGCTCGCCTGATGGACGAGAACAGCAAACAAAAAACACCTGAAGACGCTGCGATTATTATCCGAAAAGCCCTGGTGACGTCAGCCATAGACAGCGCCCAACAAGCTGAAAGTCTGGGCTTAAAAAAAAGTCAAATTATCATTTCATGTAAAGTAAGTAATGTTCAAGAACTCATTGCACTCTACCAAGATCTAGCCAAACAATGTCACTATGCGTTACACCTGGGTCTGACTGAAGCAGGCATGGGTAGCAAGGGCATCGTCTCGTCCACTTGCGCCTTAGCCGTGTTACTTCAACAAGGCATAGGCGACACCATCCGTCTCTCTTTAACACCGGAACCGGGCGGCGCGCGTACTGAAGAGGTTCGCGTTGCACAAGAAATTTTACAATCCTTGAGCTTACGATCCTTTATCCCCTCCGTTATCGCCTGCCCAGGTTGTGGTCGTACCACCAGCACTGTTTTTCAACAATTAGCAAAAGATACTCAAGACTACCTGGCAAAACATATGCCCTCATGGCGAAAACAATATCCTGGCGTGGAAAATATGACGCTGGCGGTTATGGGCTGTGTAGTTAATGGCCCTGGCGAAAGCAAACAAGTCAATATCGGCATCAGCCTACCTGGTACGGGTGAACGGCCTGTTGCGCCAGTTTATATCGATGGCGAAAAAACTGTCACTCTCAAGGGCGATAACATAGCCCAAGAGTTCCAAAGCATCATGATGGACTATATAAAAAGGCACTATAAAAAATAGTGCCCTATCTCCTACATCTTTACCATTATTCTCTATCGGAATCAGCTTGATAAATAGCATTTTATTTCTGCGGCCAACGCACAAAGCTGCACCCGTTATGAAGCCAAGTTACTGGAGGTTGCCATTCGCATGAAAGAAACACAACGGGAATACCAATCCGAAACCGATGTCTCAGCAATGGCGACACATTATGACCTGCTGAGCAATATCGCCAACTACAACGGTAGGGCTACGGCATCGCCATAAACTACTTTACCTACCCCCAACAAACACAACGTTGAATACATACTGAAGGATCTTGAAGACCTCCACAATGAAGTCTATAAACAAGGTAAATGGAGCCATCAAAAATTTCTCCGAATGCAGGGCATGTCGATCAGTCACCTGGAGAAAATATTGGGAATGTATGTTGATCGGCAATCGGTTTTTTTTAAACTGAATCGAAAAAACCTGAAAAAGAGCCTCGGCCTGAGTCCCAAAACGATACTC